>Ga0075418_10001871_pt1 | contig 23969 bp, 10 predicted proteins | sample SoiMetdeltSBSDD2_FD_81776 | JGI IMG/M metagenome (GOLD analysis project Ga0075418, IMG submission 81776) | Bulk soil microbial communities from a Populus tree surrounding site in Tennessee, USA - Soil MetaG P. deltoides SBSDD2 | ecosystem: Environmental > Terrestrial > Soil > Tree plantation...
AATGTGAATTTTTTACTCCCGTGATACCAACCACTTACAACTTTAACGCGTTAAAGTGTACGGATTTTCAGGTAGGGACGTCGCTCCGCCGACGTCCGTGTGGCTTCCTAATAACTCCGGGTCGTTCCGCAAAACCGGAAATTCCGGAATTCCGATTCCGATTTCCGAAAATCGTCAAAATCGGCGAACTCGCCGATTTCCAACCGATCCGACCTCGCTGTACCAACGACTTACGCAAATCAAAATCGGCGATTCGCCGATTTTCGGCAGACGACCCGTTTCCGGAAAATCGGAATTTTCCGGACTGACACCAACCCCAACCACCTAATATGCTGATCACGACTGTGAAGCGAATGCGGGTAACACGCCTCCTGAACCACGGAGCGTTGGGCGCTTTAGCGCTGGCCTTTTGCTTCTCCGCGTCCGGGACGCCGGCGAATAAGGCCGCCCTGGACAAGCATTATGATCGGTTCCTGGCGAAGGGGTTGAGCCGGTGCACGACCTGCCACTTGCCGAGCGAGAACAAGAATCCCGAAAGTCTGGAGGAGTTTCCGCATAATCCGTTCGGCGATCGGCTGCGGGCGATTCGCAAGGAGTTGCCGCAGGCCGAACGGGACATCCCGGCGCGGCTGCAACGCGTCGCTACAGAGGATAGCGACGGTGACGGCGTCGCGAATGAAGTGGAAATTCTGTTGGGGCGAAATCCCGGGAACGCAGAGGACAAACCGGACGCGAAGGAACGCGAAGCGGCCCGCGCGCGTACAGCCGAGTTCGCGAAATTCCTGGCCTCGTACCGATGGCAACCGTTTGACGCCGTGAAGCGGCCGCCAGTGCCGCGGGTGCGCAACGAACGGTGGGTACGGAACTCGATCGACCAGTTCATTTCCGCGGAACACGAAACGCGCAAGCTGAAGCCGCGCCCGGAAGCAAGCAAGGTGGTGTTGCTGCGGCGTGTTTATTTGGATGTGATCGGCTTATCGCCGACGCCGGTAGAGCAGCGTGAGTTCCTTGAGGACAAGTCGCCGCGCGCTTACGAACGGCTGGTCGACAAGCTGTTGAACGATCCGCGCTACGGCGAGCGCTGGGGACGACATTGGATGGATGTGTGGCGTTACAGCGATTGGGCGGGCTGGAGCGGCGGCAACCAAATCCGCGACAGCAAGCCGCACATCTGGCGCTGGCGGGACTGGATCGTCGAGTCGCTGAACAACGACAAGGGCTACGACCGCATGGTGCTGGAGATGCTCGCGGCGGACGAACTCGCGCCGGACGACACGAACACGTTGCGCGCCACCGGCTATCTTGTGCGCAATTATAAAATGCTCAGCCGCGAGCAATGGCTTGAGGACACCATCAAGCACACGTCGCAGGCGTTCATGGGACTGACGGTGGGTTGCGCGAAATGCCACGACCACATGACCGATCCGATCTCACAGGCGGAGTATTATCAAATGCGCGCCATCTTTGAACCGCACCAGGTGCGCACGGATCGATTACCCGGCGAACTCGACCTGCTGAAGGACGGGCTCGTGCGCGTGTATGACACGGCCACGAATGCCCGCACGTTTTTCTTCAACCGCGGCGACGAGCGAAAGCCGGATACCAATCGCGTGATGAACCCGGGCTTGCCGCAGGTATTTCACGCCAGCCTGGAACCCGAGTCGGTGAAGCTGCCGCGTTACACGGCGCATCCGGACCACCGCGACTTCGTGATTCGCGATACAATTGCGGCCAGCGAGAAGAAAATCGCCGATGCGCGGCGCGAGTTGGAGAAACTGAAAACAGACGACGCGCCTGCGAAACGCGAGGAACAGGCGCTCAAACTGCAAATTGCCGAGGCCAGCCACGGCGCACTCCTGGTGGTGCTGAAGACGGAAAAACTGGAAAAGGATTCGGAGGAGTGGAAGGAAGCGGCGCAGGAAACTTCGGCGGCGCAACGGAAAACGTCGGCCCTGGAAGCAAAGGTAAAGTTGATGGAAGCGCAGGCCGCGAAAACGAAAGCACAAGACAAAGTTGATAAGGCGGAAAAGGACGACTCCGAAAAGGCAAAGAAAAACTCGGAGAAGGCGGCCAAAGAATTAGAGGAAGCAACGAAGAAAGTCACTGAAGCCGAAAAGGCGCTCGCCAAGGCGGAAGAGAAGGTAAAGGAGGAGCCCTCGACTGAGTTCAAGAAGCGCTCGACCGACGATTATCCGGAAGTCAGCACGGGCCGCCGGCTCGCATTTGCACAGTGGCTTTCGAACCAGCAGAACCCGCTTACCGCGCGCGTGGCGGTGAACCACATTTGGTTGCGGCACTTTGGGCGCGGGCTGGTCTCGACGCCGGAAAATTTTGGACGCAGCGGCGCACCGCCGTCGCACCCGCAACTGCTGGATTGGCTGGCCGCCGAGTTTATGGCCAACGGATGGAGCATAAAACATCTCCACCGGTTGATCCTCACCAGCGCGACGTATCGCATGGCTTCATCGGGTGACGCCGCGAGCGATGCCATCGATCCCGACAACGTTTATCTCTGGCGCGCGCCCACGCGCCGCATGGAAGCCGAGATCGTGCGCGACAACCTCCTGCACGTCGCCGGCAACCTTGATCCGGCCATGGGCGGCCCGGACATCGACAACACCAAGGGACTGACCTCGAAACGACGCAGCATTTATTTGCGGATCGCGCCTGAAAAGGAAGTCGAGTTCCTCAAGATCTTCGATGGACCCAGTGTCACTGAATGCTATCAGCGGCGGCCGAGTGTCATGCCACAGCAGGCGTTGGCGCTGGCGAACAGCGAGTTGGCCATCGCGCAGGCGCGCGCTCTCGCAAAGCCACTCTCGGCTGAAGCGGCCGCCGACGATGAGTTCGTTCGCGAGGCGTTTCGCCGCATTCTCGCCAGACCGCCGAAAGCTCAGGAACTCGAAGCCTGCGTGGAATTCCTGGAGAAGCGTGTGCCTTCGGTTGAGAAAGCTTTAGCCGACACGAAAGCCGCCGACACGTCGGTGCGCGCGCGCGAGAACCTGTTGCTGGTCTTGTTCAATCACAATGATTTTGTCACCATCCGGTAACGTCAATTGATTATGGCAAATCGCCGCCAGTGTTGTCCTGGGATTACGAGACGCTCGTTTCTTGCCGATACGGGCATGGGCTTCACCGGTCTCGCGCTCGGTGCGATGCTCTTTCGCGATGGCGTTGCCCGCGCCCACGACAGTGCTCCCTGGCAACCCCCGACCGGCCAGCCGCACTTCACGCCCAAAGCGAAATCCGTGATTTGGATTTTTCTTTGTGGCGGCGTGAGCCACCTCGAAAGCTTCGACGTCAAACCCGAGCTGAATAAATATTCCGGCAAATCGATCGAAGAGACGCCTTACAAGGACGTGCTCGATCCGAAGAAGGTCGAGAAAAATATCGTCGGTGGAAACCCGTCCCACGGCAATCGCAAGACGATCATGTCGCTGCAGACCGGCTACAAAACCTACGGGCAGAGCGGTCTGGTGGTGGGCGACTGGTTCCAACAGGTCGGTGAGTGCGCCGACGACATCGCCGTAGTGCGCTCGCTCTGGACGATTCACAATGATCACGGCGCACAACTCACATGGCAAACGGGGCGACACCCTCGCGAACTTGAACATCCCACGATTGGGTCGTGGGTCTCATACGGCCTCGGTTCTCTGAATCAGAATTTGCCGGAGTATGTCGTGCTCGGAGTGCCGACGGGCGATTGTTGCGGCGGCGCATTTACGCACGGCGCCGCGTACCTCGGTCCCGAATACTCCGGCGTGCGCCTGAACGTCGATCCGAAAAAGCCGTTGCCTTTTATCTCACCGGCGGGCGGGCAAATCACGCACGAGGAGCAAGTGGAAAACCTGAGCCTTCTGGGAAAGCTGAACCACGTCGCGGGAATCGATTATCCGGATGACAAGGATTTACGCGCACGGATTAAATCTTATGAACTCGCCTTCCAGATGCAGACTTCCATCCCCGAAACCCTGCAACTCGAGAAGGAGTCTGAAACCACGCGGCAGATGTACGGGATCGACAAAACCGAAACGAAATCTTTTGGCGAACAGTGCCTGGTTGCGCGCAGGCTTGTGGAGCGCGGCGTTCGTTTCGTGCAGATTTTCCACGGCGGCGGAGGCGGCGGCGAGTGGGACGCGCACTCCGAGATCAAATCGAATCACAGCAAGCTCGCGCAGCAGGTCGATCAACCGATCGCGGGTTTGCTCAAAGATCTCAGGCAGCGCGGCCTGCTGCAGGACACGCTGGTCGTTTTTGGAACCGAGTTTGGCCGCTCACCCGGGGCCGAAGGCACGGGCCGGGACCATCATCCCCAAGGTTTTTGCGCGTGGCTCGCGGGCGGCGGCATCAAGGGTGGGATCGTTCACGGCGCAACCGACGAACTGGGTTTCCATGCCGTCGAGCATCGCCATTACGTGACCGACATCCACGCGACGGTCTTGCACCAGCTTGGCTTGAACTCGCGCAAACTGGAAATTCCTGGCCGCAAGCGTCTGGAAATTGATCACGGCGAGGCGATCACGGAGATTCTCACCTAGCTTTATTTGAAAATCACCTGCGCGTTCGGGGCCTCCTCGTAGACCATCTCGCGCCCGCCGGCAGGCTTGCCATCTTTGAGATACTTCGCGGTCACGCGGAGCTTGCCGTCCGCAGTCAATTCGTTTGTCGCCTCCACTTCAGTCACGTCCCCGCCGGTGACGGTTTCTCGTGTGATCAGTCTGTTGCCATCCACTTTCATCGTGCCGTGCGTCGTGAAACCCGCGGTCGTGAAGTAGTGGTACTCGAGCCGTTCGTTCTTGCGGTTCCACATGATGATAGACTCGCCACCGTACGAGCCGTCATTGACCGAGTGAAGAATTCGCACGGCTTGTCCGTTCAACGCTCGTTCCCATTTGGCCACGTCGACCCGCGGTTTCTCGGGCGTCGAATTCTTGAAGTGTGCTTTCCAGGTCTTCCCGATGAACGGCCGCAAGGGTTCGAGTTCCTTCGCGAGAGTCTCCGCGCCGTACCCGGCCATTCCGCAAATTAGAATCAATGTCGCGATAAAGAATCTCATATCAATTCCGGCGTTTGTTGAGCGACGCGAGCACTCTCTCGGTCACGTCTGGAATATCTTTAGAGTAAAGCACATCACTCCCCAGCGGGTTCGCGCGGCTCGCGTTCAGTATCAGATTCACGCCCTCCCTTTCGCCGACCGCCCGCGTCGCGGTCAGCACGTCTTCAACGATGCGTTTGTTCGTTTGCGCGAGGAGCGTTTTCAGTTCTGCTTCGCCCTGGGCCCGCACGTTGTCGTACTTCACTTCAAACGTGCGCAAATCGGCCAGCTTCCCTTCAAGTGCTTTGCGTTTATCTTCACGTGCGGCCGCGCTGAGGGCATTGTCGTCGACTGCTTTCTTCAACTCGTCGGTTTCGCTCAGCAGTCGGCGTCCTTCGAGGCGCAATCCCTGAATCTCCTTTTGAAACGAAACCTCCTTTTCGCGGAGTTGTTTCGCGGCTTCCTTTGCCTGCTCGTATTCGGCGAGCAACCGCTGCAGGTCGACGGTGACGATCTTGAGTTCACCGGCCAAGGATGAAAGGGCAAAGAACGCAATCAGCAGTGGAAGGGCTCTCATGGCGCAACGGTATGTACACGCGGTACGCGCTGTCAAGACACTGAACCGGGAGCGCGGGCGTCCCCGCCCGCAGCAATTCGCGAACGAGATGACGTGCACGAATGTTCTGCGGTCCGCACTGGAAAGGAGATCAGGCCAGCGGAATGTGTACGGTGCTGCGGACGAGGACGTCCGCGCTCCGGAACTACAACGGCAATTCGATGCGGACCGTCGTGCCGCGCTCGGGCTGGGAACTGATCCGCACCGTGCCGCGGTGCGCTTCAACGACCCGAGCGACAATCGCCAGTCCCAGGCCTGTGCCCGTGCGCTTGGTGGTTTGGAGCAGCGAGCCGAACGCGCGCTCCTGTTGCTCGTGGGTCATGCCGTGGCCGGTGTCGCTGAACTCAATGATACTGAGTCCCTGTTCGCGTTTGGTGCGGACCACCAGTCGCCCGCCGTTCGGCATGGCTTCCACAGCGTTGAGGGTCAGGTTTAAGAACGCCTGCTCGAGTTGCGTGACATCGGCCAGGACCGGCGGCAGCTCGGGATCGAGTTCGCGTTGGAGCTCGATGTTTTGGTTCTGCAACTTGTGCCGCGTGAGCAACGCCAGCTTCTCGATAACTTCGTTGACATTGACCGGCGCGAAGCGCGGTTCGGTGCTGCGCGCAAAATCGAGAATCTGTTCCACGATTCGATTCAGCAGGTCCATCTTTTCGCTGATGATTGCGGCGTCGCGTGCCCGCGGATCAGTCGTGTCGAAGTCCAAATTCAACGAGTGGTATAGCATCTTCATCACCGTGAGCGGGTTGCGGATTTCATGCGCCACCTCGGCCGCGAGCAAACCGAGCGCGGACAGCTTCTCGCTTTGGCGCAAGTGCTCTTCCATATCGACGACGCGCTCGTAGAGCCGCGCCTTTTCAATCGCCAACGCGGACAACTCGGCGAGCGCCGAACCGATCCGCATTTCTTCGTTGGAGAAACTGTGCAGCTCGCCCGTGTAGATGTTGAGAGCGCCAATGGCATGGCCGGCGTAAACCAACGGCACCGAGAGCAACGACACCAGTCCCTCGCTTCGCGCCAGTTCGATGTTCTGGTAACGGCTGGAAGTCTGCACGTTCTCGATGGCGAGGGGTTTTTTGCGACGGACCACGATGCCCACGAGACTTTCTTCAACGCTCAGGCGCGGCTTTCGAAGGTAAGCTTCACCCGCGCCGAAGCTGGCGCGCAGGTCAAGGAACTGCCGCGTGCTGTCGAGCAGGAGCAATGAAGTCATCTTCGCCGAGAGCAACTGCGTGGCTTCGCGGGCGATAACCTTCAGCGCATCATCGACGTTGATGGTCGAGTTGATGACCTGCCCAACGCTCACAAGGCTTTCGAAGAGCAGCGCCTTCAAACGCAGTTGCTCGTAGAGCCAGGTATTGTGAATGACGCGAGCCGCTTGCAGCGCGAGCGCCTCGAGCAATTCCTGGTTGCTGGTCGTAAAGGCGTCAAGGCGATCCGAATCCACGTTGACCACTCCCCGCAAGCCGCCCTGCACTTCCAGAGGCACCGCGAGCTCGGAGCGCACGCTGGGTCGAAGCATCACGTAACGCGGGTCCTGAGTCACGTCGCCCACCCGCGCGGCCTGACCTGTGCGCGCGACCCAACCCGTGATGCCTTCGCCGACGCGCAGCTTGAGCGCCGAAGCGTCGCCAGGCAGACCTTCGGAAGCCTGGATTTCCAGGAAGCCGTTGGTGGGATTGAGGATGACAATCGATCCGCTGCCGGCGTGAGTGAGGCGGATGGCTTCGCGCAGGATCAATTTAAGCGCCTCCTCCGGTTCGAGCGTGGAGTGAATGACGTTGCTGACCTGGTAGAGCAGTTCGAGGCGCGCGTAGCGTTCCTTCAGGGCCGCAAGTTCGTCGGTCACGTTCATCAAGCTATCGCAAACGCCACGTCAAGGCGAAGCCGGTGATGGCGAAAAGCAGGTTCGGCCCCCACGCGCCGAGCCACGGCGCAATGTAGCCGCCCGTGCCCAGCGCCAGCGCCACCTGGACCAGCACGAAGTAAGCGAAGCAAATCACAACGCTGCTCGCCACGCCGACAAAAACGTTTCGGCGCCCTGTAATCGCGCCAAACGGCAGTGCAATCAAGACGACCACGATGCACGTGAACGGAGCGGCCATGCGCCCGTGAAGCTTCGTATCCAGCACGCGCGATTTGTCGCCCTTGCCGGGGTTGCGGGCCTGGTAATCAAGAATCTCTTTGATCGAGAACTGCGCTTTGCGAATCTGTCGCAGATCGCTGCTGTTGATGCGGGCAATTTTGATTTCGGACTCGACTTCCGCAGGAGTCTCGGAGAGTTCACTCCAAACAAGGATGTTCGTTTCGATCGGCGGCCCTGGCAACGCGCCTTTGATCGGCGGATAAACCAGCTCCTGCACGTTGGTGAACACCCATGCTTCGCCGTTCCAGAACCCACGCTCCGCTGAAACTTCGCGCCGCGTCCCGGTGACCAGCGTCCACTCCACGCGTGGTCGCACCATTTCATGACTGCGCAAATTGTAACTCTCGATAAACCATCTGCGGTTCTTGGCCGTGTTGCTGAAACCGACGTTGCGCAAAATGTTTCGGTCAGCACCTTTGATCTTGCCGTCCTGGACCACCCCAAGGAAACGTTGCGCGGCTGCAATGCTGTCCGGCAGCCAAATCTCGTTCGTCGCAAATGTCACGACCGCGAGCACGACAGCGACAGCAAAGTAGGGCAGTGACAGGCGCCAGAGACCAATCCCCGCTGCCCGCATCGCGGTGAGCTCGTTGTAGCGCGAGTGCTGCGTGAGCGCGTAAAGCAATCCCAACAGCAACGCGACGGGGATCACCACGCCAAACTGGTCGGGCATCTTCAGCACGTAATACATGAGCACGTCTCCCGAGGAGAGCTTGGTGCGTTGGAACGCGTCGAGCTGCGCCAGCAGGTCGAACGAAACCCAGAAGACGTAAAAGCCGAAAAAACAGTAGAAAAACGGTGTCGCGAACTCGCGCAAGAGATATCGGTCCAGTAAACGCATCAGGGCAGATGAAGGGTACATGGCTGGCCAGAGACCGGCAAGCAAGGCCGTGCGAGCCTTAGCAGGGGCTATCCCGCGACCGGGCGGGCATTTGACGATCCGAAACGCCCGGGCCTGTGCCCGGAGCTTTCGTTTGCCCTTGTGACCGAATGTGGGAGTGTAGGGTCAGATTTTGTGCTATGCTGTGGCACAGAAAACCGTCAGAATTGATGAGATGCTCATGAGATTGATTTTTTTCCTCGTTATCGGGCTGCAGTTGGCGACGGGCGTCTTTGCAGCCGAAAAGGTCAGCACCCCAATCGAAGGTGACCAGACGCTGTTAGGGCAACACAAGGAGTTCGTGCCGGTGCCCCTCACGCAAGGGGCGAACGACTCGAATATTGCGCGGGTGGTCTCGATGATCCTGGAACGGGGTCATTACTTGCGCCAGCCGCTCGACGACGAAATTTCGTCGAAGTTCCTCGACCGGTATCTGGATTCGCTGGACAGCGTGCACGCTTATTTCATCAAGTCGGACCTGGATGAGTTCGAGAAGTATCGCACGCAACTGGACGATATGACGGAGAAGGAGGGGGACACGGGCCCGGCACGGGTGATCTTCACGCGTTTCCTGGATCGGCTTCAGCAGCAGTACAATTATGTGACGAACCTGCTGGCGACGGAAAAGTTCGAGTTTACCGGGGATGACCGGTTTGTTTTCAACCGTAAAACCCTGCCGCGGCCCAAAGATATGGCAGAGGCGCACCAACTTTGGCGCGACCGCCTGCGGCATGAGTATTTGTCAGAAAAGTTGAGTATCGGCCGTCCGGAAGAAATCGCCAAGGCGGTGGTGGAGAAGCTCAAGGCAAAGCAGACGCCGAAAGAAGCGGTGAAAGCGATCGAGGACAAGATGAGCACGGAGAAGGCGCAGGAGATTGCGAAGCTCATCGAAGGGATGGCGAACGAGAAGCCGGACGCGATCGCCAAAGCGGTCCAGGCGAAGCTGGAAAGAGATAACGCCGACGAGATCAAGAAGATTGTGACGCGCCGCTACACGCGCATTCTGCGCATGTTCAGAGAGTTCGACAATGACGACGTCCTTCAGATGTATCTCACAGCCCTGGCACGGGTTTACGATCCACACTCGGATTACATGGGCAAATCTGAACTCGAGAATTTCTCCATCGGCATGAAGCTGTCACTCTTTGGCATTGGCGCGCTGCTGCGCTCTGAAGATGGATTTTGCAAAATCCAGGAGTTGAAGCCCGGTCCGGCAATGCGCAGCAAGTTATTGAAACCGAATGATAAAATCGTCGGCGTGGCCCAGGGCGACGACGAATTCGTGGATGTGGTGGACATGAAGCTCAACAAAGTGGTGGAGCTGATTCGTGGTCCCAAAGGCTCGAAGGTGCGCCTGAACGTTGTTCCTGCGGACGCGGCCGATCCATCGGCGCGCAAAATCGTGAGCCTGGTGCGCGAAGAGATCAAACTCGAAGACCAGGAGGCGAAAGCAAAAATCATCGAGCTGCCGCAGGGGAAAGACAAATTGATCCGGCTCGGTGTGATCGACCTTCCGTCGTTCTATTCGGCTTTCGAACTGGAGGGGCAAAAGTCCGGCTCAGAAGGCAAGAGTACCACGATCGATGTGGCGCGGCTTATTCGCAAGCTGGTGAACGAACACATTGCGGGCATCGTGCTTGATTTGCGACGCAACGGCGGCGGCTCGCTGGAGGAAGCGATCAACCTGACCGGTTTGTTCATTAAGGAGGGACCGGTGGTGCAGGTCAAAGGGCCGGAGGGCGAGCCCATGATCGAACGGGACCGGGATTCGCAGGTGTTTTACGACGGCCCATTGATCGTCCTGACGAGCCGCTTCAGCGCCTCGGCTTCGGAGATTTTGGCGGGAGCGTTGCAGGACTACGGCCGCGCGTTGGTGGTGGGCGATTCGTCGACTCACGGCAAAGGCACGGTGCAATCGCTGTTGCAATTGGCCCCCTACATGCGCCAGCGCGGCATCGCGGCTATGCCGACGAACAATCCCGGCGCGCTTAAGATCACGATCCGAAAGTTTTATCGCGCGAGCGGTTCTTCGACGCAATTAAAGGGCGTCGTGCCGGATATCATTTTGCCCTCAATCAACAATCACATGGAAGCGGGCGAGGGCTCGCTGGACAATCCGTTGCCGTGGGACACGATCCCGGCGGCAAATTACACGAAGGTAAATCGGATTGAGCCTTTGCTGCCTGAGTTGCGCAAACGCTCTGAAACACGGCTCGCCATTGATCGGGATTTCGCTTTGGTTCGCGAGGATATCGAGCGTTACAAGAAGATCGTCGCGGAAAAGAGCGTGTCGTTGAACGAGGCGCAGCGATTGAAGGAGAAACAGGAGATCGAGGAGCGCAACAAAGCGCGCAAGAAGGAACTCGCTGCGCGGCCAGAGCCGGCCGGACGGACCTACGAGATCACGCTCAAGCACGTGGACGATCCCACCGGGACGCTGCCGCCGCCGGTTACCAAAACGAACCAGACTGCGAAAGTGGAGGGAACCAACCACGTGGTGAACGCCAACGGTGACGCGGAGGGCGAGGAAGCGGATGACAAAACGCAGCCTGTCGATGTCGTACTCGAAGAGGCAAAACGAATTCTCATCGACATGGTCTATCTGGAGCTACAGCAAAAGCCGATCATTGGTTCGACAACGCGCGCGCGATGAGGCGCTGCGCGCGTACAGCCGGGTTGTCTATTTTCCTGGCGGCCGCGGCTCTCTCCCGAGCTCAAGGCGGCTCGCACGTCACGATCAACGAGGACATGGTCCTCGTCATCGAGGGGAAAAAGGTCTTCCCGATCGGTTTCACCATGCCGCCTCCGCCGGACGCGCTTGCGCCGAATGGCAAGGACGGCATCGCTGAGCTGAGCGACGCCGGCGCGACGTTCCTTCGCACTGGGGTCATGGGCAAGGCGTGGGATGACGACGCGATCGCGCATGAAATAAAATGGCAGGATGCCGCGGCAAAGCACGGCATGCATTGCTGGGTGTTCCTGCGCGAACTCGCGAGCATCGATGGAAAAGATTCCAAACGCGAAGGCCTGCTCAGGAAGGTGGTGGCCGCGTTCAAGGACCATCCGGGCATGGGGGTGTGGAAAGGGGCGGATGAGCCGGAATGGGGCAAACTGCCGGTGCCGCCGCTCGTGCGAGCGCGCGAGATCATCGGCGAACTCGACACGAATCATCCTGTCGCTGTGACCCACGCTCCCCGCGGGACGGTCGCGACGCTGCGGCCCTACAACGTTTCGTCGGACATTACTGGCGCCGATATTTATCCCATTGGCTATCCTCCCGGAGGTCACTCACTCGGCACGAACAAACACGTCAGCATGGTGGGCGATTACACGCGCACCATGATGGAAGTCGCCGACGGCAAAATGCCGGTGTGGATGATCCTGCAAGTTTGCTGGAGCGGCGTGATCAAGCCGGGCAAAACGCTGCGCTTTCCGACGTTTGCGGAAGAACGGTTTATGGCTTACCAGGCCATCATCAATGGCGCGCGCGGACTGATCTTCTTCGGTGGTCACCTGGAAAAGGGCATGACCCCGGAAGATGCCAAACTGGGCTGGAACTGGCGCTTCTGGAATCGCGTCCTGCGCCCCGTCATCGAGGAGATCGGTTCCAAAAGCCCGCTCTACCCGGCACTGGTTGCTCCCGAATCGAAGCTGTCCCTGAAAGTGACGCCAGCAAATTCGGGACTGGAATTTTGCGTGCGCGAAACCGAGAAGGATATTTTTGTGCTCGCCTGCAAACGCGAAGGCGAGACGAAACAGTTTCGGTTTAGTGGTCTAAGTGTCGCATCGGCGGACGGCGACGTGCTTTTCGAGTCCCCCAGAACTGTCGCCCTCAAAGATGGCTCATGGACCGACTGGTTCGGACCATTTGAGGTGCACGTCTACCGGTTTTCCCGGCGCTAAGAAGCAAGCCTCAATGCGCAAAACCTCGTTCCTCTTCCGGGAGCGGTTGGTTGCGCGTTTCCGGCGCGAAGGGAATCACGCAAAGCCCGAACAGGAAAATCGCACACATCGTCACCCCGGCGTAGCGCATCGGTTCCGTCTCCGCTTTGTAGACCTCGCTCGTTAGATAGCCAATCAGTGTCGGGCCGGTCGCTGCAACAAAGCGCCCCACGTTATAACAAAACGATGTCCCCGTGCTGCGAAGAGAAGTCGGAAACAATTCCGGCAAGTAAATCGCGTAGATGGCGAAAACGGAAAGTTGACAGAAACCCATCACGAAAATTAGCCAGAAATCTTCAATGCGCTTCAGGAACATGAAGGTGGCTGCCGTACTGAGCATGGCGAGTACGAATGCAATCGCGAGAGCTGGCCTGCGACCAAGGCGCTGCGCTATCCAGGTAAACGTCATCATTCCGAGAAAGGCACCACCCTGCTGAATAAAGAGGCCTACCGCAGCCAAAAAGTCGACCTGCGATCTGATTTCTGCCGGCGAGACGCCTTTCGCCAATAGAGACTTTCCGATCACGCTGCGGATTAGTTCGGGTGCGAAAAAGCCAATTCCCCACAAGCCGATTACCCCGGTACACGCCAGTAACATTCCGATGATTGCATTGCGCCGCCAACGCGCGGTGCCGAAAAGATCCGTGTACGTAAACGCGTTTCGTTTGGCGATTTCACCCGAGTCCTTTAACCGCTGCCAGCGCTCGGGTTCCTTCAGGCGTAAGCGAATTACCAGCGCGAGAAACGCCGGCACCGCGCCAATTACAAACATCCATCGCCACGATTTGCCTGGATCGACCACACCGGCAGCACCGAGCTTCGCGAAAGTCATTCCTATGAGTGCCGCTGACACGTTTCCAATCGTCGAGAGCGCTTGTAGAAGCCCCAAAGCGCCCGGTCGCGCCTTGTCCGGCATTACTTCGGCAATAAGGGCGACACCAACTGCAAACTCGCCGCCCACACCGAGCCCGGTAATGAATCGATACAAGGCGAAATCCCAAAATCTCTGCGAGAGCGCACTTAGCCCGGTACAGACCGAATATACGAGAATCGTTATCATCATCACCTTGGCTCTGCCAATTCGGTCGCCGAGCATGCCGAAAAAGAGGCCGCCCGTTGCCCAGCCAATCAAAAACACAGAGGTGGCGATGCCACCGAATTTGGTTGGGTCTTCCCCCGCACGAAGCAACTCCTTCATCGCCGGACCACGAGCTAACGTAAACAACTGCTGATCAAGACAATCGAAGAGCCAGCCCAGGGCGGCCACGATCAATACGAACCAGTGATAACGATTCAACAGCCGCCACCAGGGCACATTGGCCGTGATGGTGGCAGCGGCAGGCTGTGGCACTTCAAGATTCGCCATAGGATTGGCGCATGGCGTAACATTGTTACGCCGCCCAAGCCAGACCTATTTTGTCCTCGCTTCATCCGACGTCCTCTTTTCCATCGGCAGGAGGTGGCTGAAATCCGACCCAAACGCGTTCGCGATAGCGATGGCAATTTGGAGTATTGACAATCCTAAAAGTGCTGTGCGAGAAAAGATAAATCCTGAGGCAATCAAGCACTGGAGGTAGCTTGTATGAACGGAAGGTCTGAGCAACACGAAGACTGGGCGGAAATCGCGGCTGCGAGCGATTATCGGATCAGCGAAATGGCGCGCAAGCGAGGCATATCCACTAGACACCTGCGCCGTTTATTTCAAAAGTGGTTTCACTCAAGCCCTAAACATCAGGTGGATGTATGGCGCGCACAAGCAGTAGCCGACCAGGTGAGGGGAGGGGCCTCGGTCAAATTGGCTGGGAGCGATCAGAAATTCAAACAACCTTCGCACGTTTCGCAGTTTGTAAAACGTGTGCTCAAAACCTCCCCCCACGAATACAGACAACAAATATAAAAAGTCCGCTTCCCATAACAAAAGTCCGGTTCTAATAAGCAGTTTTCCTTGTAACCGCTCCGAGGGAGTGCGACAAGGAATCCACACCAACGAGTATTGGGCGCACTAGAAAGTGCGCGTCACTGGAAAGTCTTTTGCCAGGGTTCTGAACGTGATCTCTGTACAGCAATGGTTCAGTAAAGGAACGGAGGTTGTGATTCGCGCATTAGGCGCAATGTTTTCGACCTTCGAAACGAGGCCCCTCGGGCCATCCCCGCTTGCCAGTCAGCACCTCGTTGACGCACCCAACAACATGGAGGTTCAGAATGAAGTTCGCTAAATTAGGGTTTCTCGTTCTGTTTCTGCAATGTCTCGTGAGTACGGTATCCACCGCCCTGGCTGCCCCCCCCGCCTTCGCGGCGGATACGGGACCAAACCATCGCACTTGGGTCGGATCAGTCGTTGCGGAAGTGGATCGCCCGGATGTTTCTCGGCTCCATCGGGACGCACGAGTGGTGGAAATCGCCACGGGTATGCATTACTGGGATGGGCAGGGCTGGAAACCAAGCGAAGCGAGCTTCGAAGTAACGCCGAACGCTTTTATTGCCAATCGCCTTCAGCACATGGTGAGCCTGAATGACGATCTGAATCGAGTTGGAGCTGTCACGGTCGTTACGCACGATGGCGTCGTCCTTCACTCGACACCCGTTGCCATTGGCCTTTACGACGCTGCTACTGGCAATTCCACCATTATTGCCGGCATACAGAAGTCGCCAGGTGTGCTCGTGCGACCAAATAAAGTCTTATATCAAAATGCATTTCGCGGGCTTGATGGCGAGGAAGTATGCGCGGATGTCGCGTACACCGTCGATCGGGGTTCCTTCGAGCAGGACGTGATCATTACCGGCAGAATCGACCCCGCAACCTACGGGTTTCCGAGGGAAACCACCAGAATACAGATTTATACGGAGTTCTACGAAGCTCCGCGGCCTCAGCGGATTCGGCGCCCTATCCGCGTGGAAGATCGAGAGGAAATTCGACGACGAATGGAGAGTCCGGATCTTGTTGATGAGGTGCTTGGATTTGGCGAATTTGTGGTCGCAACGGGCCGCGCTTTTGCTTCGGCAGCAACCCCGGACAAAGCAGCGGCTCCGGTCGCAAAGGAATTTATAACGAACGCCGGCAGGACTTTTCTCATTGAGACTGTCGAATACACAGACATCCAAAGGGAACTGGAGCTATTGCCACCTTGCAACCGAGGGCGAGCGGCCCTGAATAGAGGCCGGCCTCCAGCGGGCAAGGTGAATTATGCCACCGTTCCCACAGCGACATCTCGTAGCGATATCCGGGCTGGAGGCGCACCGGCCGACGCCAGCAGCCGAATAGCAAAGGCGGAAACGCCGGTCGCAACCGGAGTCGTCATTGACTATATCGCGACCGTAGGTGGAACCCTGAATAGCCCGGTGACGTTCAATGGAGACACCACGTACTTCGTCTCGGGGGCGGTCTTCTGTAACGGCGCGGCAACCATCGAGGGCGGAGCGGTTTTCAAATTCAAGCACCAGACCACGGCTCCCGTTGGGTACGCGTCGATACGATTCAACAACACGATAACCTGCAAAACGAGCAGTTATCGCCCCGCAATTTTTACGGCTGTGGATGATGACAGTGTTGGCGAGACCCTCAATGGCTATCCCGGCGCGGGTTACCAACAACCGGTGCGAACTGATGGGTACGCGAACCCCGCCGTCTGGCTTTACTTTCTGAGTTCGCAGCAACTTGGTAACCTGCGGTTCACCTATTGTCAGGAAGCCGTCCGGGTTGAAGGTGGATCGGGAAACAATCTGTCGCATGCACAACTGGTAAAATGTATTCGCGGAATCGTGATCACCGGCTGTGGCTCCGGTTGTTCGACGCCCATCACTGTCAAAAACGCACTCTTTGCCAACGTTTCCTCCCCGGTCACTATTAGCAGGCCCTCCGTATTTCCGGCATTCTATCACACGACCGTGCAGAGTACGCCCGCAGTCGCTACGCTGGTTGCGGCGACGGCGAGTTCAACGTGTAACTTCTACAACTCGTTAATTGCCAATGTCACCGCTATTTCTTCGGGTCCCGTGACCATGGGTGGAGACTACAACGGATTTCACAGTGCTCCGCAGTTCGGGTTGCATCCAGTCTCCTCGGCCGCCTTTCCTTTTCAAACGGTAGGCGCCGCGAATTACTATTTGACCTCGACAAGCATCTTCAGAAACGCCGGAACCTCGAATGGCATAGACGCGTCGCTTTTGGCGGAGATACGGCGTCGCACAGTCGATCCACCCACTCTCCTGGCATCAAATATCTACTCAACGGCGGTTGTTTTCGCTCCGCAAGTTCCGGTGGACAGCGGACTACCGGATCTTGGGTACCACTATCCGGTCCTTGATTATCTTGTATGTCAGTTGGTCGCCTCAACGACTGGAGGGCCTCTGATTATGACCAATGGTGTAGCAATGGGTCTTTTCGGGAATTTCGGCTTTGCCGTGCCCGATGGCGGAGTGGCGGTAAGTGAAGGCGCGGCCGTGCCGATGAACCAGATTGTGTGGTATCCGAGTGTTCAGGAACAGCCGGCCCTGCTGAACAATGTCGCGACGCGAAACAGCGGCGTATTCAGCGTTGCGAGCGCTACGAACAACGCGGCTAATACAGTTAAGCCGACGATCGGGATCAGGTTTACTGAATTCCCAATGCTCGGGCTCCGTCAGCCTCTCTTCCATGGTTCAGCGTACGCACTGAATCTTAAAACCATCTCCATCAAGGACTCTGTGCTGCGGGGAGTGGATTTCAGCATTCCTGCACACAACGTTCAATTTCCTGCCATCCCGGTGCCCGTTCTCACTCTCTGGAACAACGTCCTCGAACGAAGCAGTCTCAGCCTTTTCAACGGATATGCGAATACCGTCAACTCGCCTCTGCAGCTGACTCTCTATAACAGCTCATTCTGGGGCAGCGCACTGAATCTGACCTATAACGACAATCAGGCCTTGTATCATCCTCCGTGGACAATTCAGGATAACCTGTTCGACAGTGCCGCGATTTCTTTCGCCGGCAACGGTAGTTATCTTTCCCTCGTTAGCCGGTCTTATAATGGATTTTTTGCGACGCCAGGTTCTACGCAATTGGGAGGGACTGGAAACGTAAACCTCACGGCGTTGACCTACGCAACCGGGCCAAATTCATGGCCCTGGTATATTGGCTCGTCCACGCCTTCGCTGCAGAACGTCGACACCAGCAGAACCGCAGCCACCGCAGGTCTTTATCACTATACAACTTTTACGAACCAGATCAAAGAACAGGCATCCGCTGTTGATCTTGGATTTCACTATGTCGCTCTGAACGGCAACAGCCTTCCGGTTGATACGGATGGAGATGGAGTACCTGATTATATTGAAGACTCGAACGGGAATGGTTTCAGCGACGAAAACGAGCAAAGTTACAATAACCCATCGATCAGTTTGGGAGCCACGCCGCTCAATTACACGGAGAACGCTCCGGCCGCCGTTGTTTCCTCGACAGCCACTGTTGCCGATTCCGATTCTGCAAACTTTAGTGGAGGTACGCTAACAATTGATTTTAGCGCCAATGGGCTCGTTGAGGACCGCATATCTATCCGCGATGAAGGCAACGGTGCAGGACAAATTGGCGTCGTGTGGCCAAACATCAAATACGGCGGAGTCACCATTGGCGCCGGTAGTGGAACGCCTGGCAATTGGCCGCTCGTCATCGCGTTTAACAGCTCAGCATCGGTGGCGGCTGTCCAGGCGGTCGTCCGAAACGTCACGTATCATAACGATTCGGACAATCCTTCGGTCGCAGCACGTAGCTTGCGCATGGTTGTCGCCGATGGCAGAGGTGGAACGAGCTCTCCAGCCCTTAAAACAGTCAATGTGAGTGCTGTCAACGACGCCCCGGCCATTGTGCTGCTAGGCGGTGCGCTCAATTATATTAAGCGAAGCGTCGCCAAAGAAATCGATTCGAGTGCGCTGGCTGCCGATCCTGACTCATCAGACTTTAATCAGGGACAGCTCAACGTAACGTTTGGCGCGAACTGGCAAAATGGAGATCGTCTCGGCGTTCACAACGAAGGCACGGGAACCGGGCAAATCGGCGTGTCCGGTGCAAACGTCACCTACGGTGGCACTATGATAGGTACTCACAGTGGAGGCTCGTCGAGTAATCCCTTGACCGTCCAACTGAATGGATCAGCGAACCTGCCGGCAGTCCAGGCGTTGCTCAAGAACATCACATATGCGAATACCCTCTCCCGACCAGTTGAATCCAGCCGGCCGGCTGAATTCACGCTGTCCGACGGCGATGGAGGCACGAGCGCGGGTGTTGCCCAGACTGTCACCGTGACCTGTGCTGCCAAATTGGATGTCATCCTCGTTCTGGATATTTCGGGCTCCTTAACTCCCGGCGATTTCGACAAAGCGAAAGCAGCCGCCGCCAAAGTCGCTGAATGGCTTGATCCAGGTGATCATCGCGTGGGCCTCGTTCCGTTCTGTGGAAGTGTTCAGGAACAGTTTGTGGTCCCATTGACCTTCGATGGGCAGCAAGTCATTGACATGCTGGCCAATCCTGCCCTTGACCAGTGCGGTGGGACTCTTTTCCTTGATCCCGTCGAGCGAGCCATTGACGAGCTTAAGGCCTCCGAGCGGGATGCGTTGCGCGTCATGGTTTTGATTTCGGACGGCAAAGTTGCTTCCGGCAACGAGGGCAACCGTTCTGCAGCAGCGGCAGCGGCATTGGCGGCGGAAGCCGAACCGAAGCCAATCCGCAATCTCGCCGTTGGATACGGAAACGACTGTGCAGGAATCAATTTTCTCAAGGATGTTGCTTCGAACTGTGCAGAGCCAGGGGGTTGCCTCAATCCCACCGATTGTATGGATTTCTACTATGCTCCTTCGGCGTCGCAGTTCGAATCGGTCTTGGCGACGCTGGTCCAGGATCTCTGTGAAAAAACTCCACCAATCTTAATCTACGCGATCGACAACGTGTACACGATTGGGAATCCGCCCGTCGCAATTGCACCGTTCCAACTCGAAGATGGTGACGCCGTGACGTTCAATACCGGCACGCTCCAGGCCTGGATCGGCAACCCGCAACTGGGGGATTCGCTTGGTTTGTGGGGTACCGTCGGCACAACCGGTGGCAACGTTGTCTACAACAGCACTGTCATTGGGACTTTCGCCTCGGCGTCCCAAACAGCGATGAACATTGTCTTCAATGCAAACTCAACGCGCGAAGCCGTCGAAGCGCTTCTAAATGGACTGACGTACCACTACTCTGGCGAAAACACTGGTTCACGCTCCATTCACGTGATCGTGACCGACAGCGACCAACTCTCCAGTGATCCAGCGCTGATCCCGATCCTCGTTGCCTATCCCAATCAACCGCCGTTTGTTGATGCAGGCCCCGACCAATCAGTGAGTCTCGGGGCAATCGTCGAATTGAATGGCTTCGTCGAGGACGACGGTTTGCCAGTCCCGCCGCAACCACCCGAAGTGTACTGGGAACAGATTTCAGGCCCGGGTACAGCTGACTTCGCCAATGCCAATCTCGAAGTGACGACCGTCACGTTCGATCAACCCGGAGCTTACGTTTTGCGCTTGCACGCGAGCGATATCTTCCTGGCAAACTATGATGATGTAGGAATTTGCGTTGGCGAACCCGGGCAAGCCAGTTACGACGCCGGTCCTGACCAGGTGATTGCTGTGCAACGCGCCAACCCAACGACGTCTGATGACCTTCGATCCGTTGGAACTGGATTCCTGCAGCCGGTAGGCATAGACTACCATGATTCCAGCAGGAACCTCATCGTCTCCGTTAACTATCCCACGGGCCTTCCTCACAACCTGGCAATAGTCTCGCCAGACGGGAGAGCGTCAGCTTTTGCTGGGGTCAAAGGGTTGGGTGAAGAATTGAAGATTGCTACCGCCCGCGATGCGGGCGCCGGGAGAAGTCTTGGTGGATTCAGCGCGGGGGAGATGTTTTCGGGCAACGGCATTCCAGGCCAAATCATTCGGATTTCGCCAGACGGGACAACAGTGCGCAACCCGTGGGTGACACTCAACAGCGACTTTCAACTTGGCGGATTCTTACGTGGAGGACTTCATGTTGATCGAACGGGTGTTTTCGAGGGAGACCTGCTCGCCGTCACGACAAAAGGCGGAGTCTGGCGCGTCACGGAAAGCGGGACCGCGACGCTGCTCGCCCGGATTACAGGAGTTCATCTGGAGGGTGTCACTACCGTGCCCAATGAACCGCAGTACGGACCGTGGGCGGGCAAGATTTTGGCGGGAGCCGAAACGCAGGGACGTATTTACGCCATCGATAAGAATTCGACGCCACAAGCTCCCATCGTGGAGCACTACAGCCTTGGTATTAATCCGGAGGATATCGACATAATTCCGCGAAATGAAAATTTCTTTGCTGTCGATTATGCAGGTGGGAAGATCTGGGGAGCGCCGGCGCAGGCCTTCGCCGGATTCGTTGACAACAACGTTTTGGTGACTGAAGAGAGTCCGGCAAAACTTTGGCGTGTAAACTGGACGGGAACAGAATTCAACAAGTCGCAGCTTTATGCCGAAGTCCCAATCCAACAATTCGAGCACGTCACGTTCGCGCCCGCCGGGATTGGAGCTATCGCTCCGATTGCCTCCGTAAATTTGGCTGGTCGCACTCTCAATGCATTTTGCGCAGAGGTGCAATGGGGGGTCAGTGCAACACCCTTTGGTGCCACGGTAACTTTCGGTAATGGCAATTCGCTGCAAACGCCCGCTTACTTCAGCCACTCCGGGACCTATGTCCTGCGGCTCGGGGCACCCGACTGCCCGTGCTATGACGAAGTCACAATCAACGTCGTTGAGCAGATCGCTCCCGTTGTGTCCTTTCCAAGTGCTCCTCTGAGTTATGCACCAGGAGCTCCGGCACAAATCGTTGATCCGGCTGCGACCGCAGAACATGCCACCGCAGCCAATTTCGGCGGAGGCCGACTCTCGATCTCATTGAGCGAGAACGGCCGCCCGGATGACCGGCTCTCTTTCCGCAGCGGTTCCGGCATCACGTGGTCTGAACCCAACCGTCAATTGCAATACGGTGGGAACGTGATCGGGACATTCACCGGAGGCGACGGAGTGGCACCCATAGTGGTGAGCCTCACTGCTCACGCGACGCCGGCGGCGACGGAGGTCTTGTTGCGAAATCTCACGTACCGAAACGTGACGGCGACCCCGGGATTCGTCACGCGCACGATTCGCGCGGTACTCTCCGACGGGGCAGGTGGCGTGAGTCTCCCGGCGTACCAGTTCGTAAACGTTCTTAACGCTCCGCCCCAAAACCAGCCTCCGCTCGTCGTTGCAAACGACAACCCATCGATTGCTGGTTGTCAAAAGCTGGATCAAGTATTCATTGTTACAAACCCGGATACACTCACTCTCAATGGTTGTGTTCAGGACGATGGCCTGCCCAGTGGTACGCTTCGGAAATGGTGGAGCGTGGTTCGTAGACCAACGTACGCCAGTGTGCAGTTCAGCCGCATTGACATTCTGAACCCTGTTGTGGACTTCCTGCCGCCTTTTGGCTTCGAGGCGCCGGGCTTGTATGTTCTTCGACTCGAGGCGACAGATGGAGAGCTGAGCGCCAGCGACGATGTCACCGTAGTCGTGCTTTCGGAGTTCGAGCAAAATACCAAGCCGTTTGTTGACGCTGGAGAGCCACAATCGGTGACACTCGGCCAGAGCGCCAGCGTTACGGTCCAGCTGGCCGGAATTGTCGTCGACGACGGCGTGCCCGGAACGCCGCCGCTTTCGAAGTCATGGTCTGGTCCCCCGGGGGCGGTATTTGCCAACCCGAGCCTGCCTTCATCCACTGTTACGTTCACGGCTCCAGGACAATACACGCTGACGCTAACGGCCGATGATCACAGCGCCACGCCAGCCGAACCGGTCTCGGACAGCGTTATCATTACGGTGTGCCAGGGGCCTGCCGGTCCAGTCGATGTCGCGCTCATTATAGATCGTTCGGGCTCAATGTCCGGAAACGCCATCGAGGATGCGAAAACCGCTGCCATCAACTTCGTTGATCGCTTGAATCCCGCGTTGGACCAAATTGCCGTTGTATCCTTCGATGACAACGCCAGCTTGGATCATCCGCTTAGCAAGGATAAAGAGTCTTTGAAAGATTCAATTCGTCGTATTTACCCCCTGTTGGCAACTGATCCCGCCCAGGGAATTTACATCGCTCATCAGGAACTGACGGGGCCGAGGCACAATCGCGGTGCTCTTCCCGTTATCATTCTTCTCACAGATGGGCTTCCAGCCGGGCAAAGCCAGGATGAAACTGAGCGCAGACACAAAGCCGCAATCGCAGCGGCGAACAGCGCCAAAGCCGCCGGGCTCAGAATCATTACGATTTGGTTTGATTCGCTGGGCGTTAATCTTGGAACCGGCCCTCAGCCCAACGCGGCGGGCGAGGAATTCCTGCGAAATCTTGCGTCGGCTGGTGAAGACTTCTACCTCGCCGAGGATTCAGCTGCATTGGATAAAGCGTATGCATCGATAGCCGACTCATTTTGTCTTCCACGGAATCGGCGGCCCATTGTTTTTGCCGGCGCCGATCGCGTCATCAATCGGAACGAAACAATTGTCCTCAGCGGCCAAGCCGTCGACGATGGCCTTCCGAATGGAACTCTCGCAGTCAATTGGAGTGCTGTAGAGCCGCCTGCGCCGGTCACCTTCTCTCCTGGTCCCACGTCGCTTGGAGTAACGGCAAGTGGATTCACCATGTCAGGAGAGTATGTTCTGCGATTAACGGCTGATGACTCGGACGACACCAGCTACGCCGAAATGCAGGTAACGGTTAATGAGCCACCGGTAGTCGATCCGGGTAGCTATGGTCCGATCCTTTTGATTGGCTCCGTAGTCGAACTCACCCTTGTCGGCAGTGCGTCCGACCCTGATACGTATCCACCTCAATATCCTCAAAACCGGTTTCGCGCGAACTGGCGGTTAGTCCAGGGTCCCGCAGCCGTCGAATTTGTCCAACCGCCTGGTGATGACTTTCCGCCGTTTCCAATTGAGAATACGCCAGTTCGGCTTTTTGCGCCGGGTTCCTACATATTTGAACTGTCGGCGGATGACTCGTTGGGAAGTTCCTCTGCTCAGGTAACCATCCAGGTGCTGCAGCCTTTGGTCGTTCAGGTCGGCGTCGACACGACGGTGCAGATTGAACATGGTGTCCGGCTCGACGGCACGATTATTGACCCTCTGGAACCACCGGGGGACTACTCTCTTACGTGGACGAAGCTTTCGGGCCCGGGCGAGGCAAACTTCGTTGATGCGACAGCGGCGGACACGGATGTAACGTTTACGTTGCCCGGATCCTATCAACTCCGTCTCACGGCTTTGGACTTCGCTTACAACCTCGAGGTTA
>Ga0075418_10001874_pt1 | contig 23916 bp, 17 predicted proteins | sample SoiMetdeltSBSDD2_FD_81776 | JGI IMG/M metagenome (GOLD analysis project Ga0075418, IMG submission 81776) | Bulk soil microbial communities from a Populus tree surrounding site in Tennessee, USA - Soil MetaG P. deltoides SBSDD2 | ecosystem: Environmental > Terrestrial > Soil > Tree plantation...
CTTTGTATCCGGTCAAACCGGCGAAAAGCAGTCAATCGACACGGTTGCGCCAAACACGCCTTACTGGAATTTTCTCCGGGTGAGATTGAACTGACATCCCAATGAGCGTTCTCGGCCTATCATTGATTGCATTTGCGTGCATTTTCGGCGCAACGCTGCTCGGCCCCATTCGTTGCACCCAATCCTGTTGTCATTGCGTCGTTTCTTGTTTGCGCAATCTCGGCATCGGGTGCGCTTTTTCTTATTTTCGAGCTGGTCACGCCATTTTCGGGACTGATGCCCATTTCGGACGCGCCACTGCGCCACGCGCTTGCACCCCTATGAGCACATGTCGGGCTGGACCACATGCTGACCGCTGACTAGCCTTGCCGCTATGCCGGTTCTTCCTCGCGTCAAGGATTACGATACGCTCTATCGCCAATTTCGCTGGCAGGTGCCGCCCCGCTACAACATAGGGGCCGACGTCTGCGATCGCTGGGCGGAGAAAGAGCCGGATCGGGTTGCAATTATCCACGCTCGGCCGGACGGCCGTGATGACCACATCACCTACGGGTGGCTGCGCGAGACATCCAACCGGCTCGCCAACGTTCTGCGGGCGCACGGCGTTAGGCGCCGCGATCGCGTGGCGATCCTGCTCCCGCAATCGCCTGAAGTGGCCGCTATTCACGTGGCGATCTACAAGCTTGGCGCCATAGCTCTGCCGCTGGCGGTTTTATTCGGCATCGACGCGCTTTCCTACCGATTGCAGAACTCGGGCGCCGTCGCCCTGATCACCAATGCGGGTGGAGTCGAGCGCATCGCCGAGATCAGGGATCAACTGGCCGCGCTCAAGCTGATTTTGTCATTGGATGGCAACGTCAGTGGTGCCCTCAGTTTCACCGATCAGCTCAAGCGCGCGTCGTCTGATTTCACGCCGGTGGACACATCGCCCGACGATCCGGCGATGATGGTCTATACCTCCGGCACGACAGGTCAGCCCAAAGGCGCGCTGCATGGCCATCGCGTTCTGATCGGACATCTACCCGGGGTCGAAACCCATCACGATTTTCTGCCACAGCCGGGCGACCGTCTGTGGACGCCGGCCGATTGGGCCTGGGCCGGCGGTCTGCTCAATGTGCTGTTGCCGGGCCTGCACTATGGCGTGCCGGTGGTGGCGCGCCGTTTCGAAAAATTCGATCCGGAAGAGGCCTTCGCCCTCATGGCGCGGACGCAGGTGCGCAACGCTTTCATCCCGCCGACTGCGCTACGCATGCTGCGTGCGGCGCCCAATCCAAAAGGCCGTCACGCGATCAACATACGCTCGATCGGGTCAGGGGGCGAATCGCTGGGCGTTGAAACCTACGAATGGGGAAAATCGGCGTTCGATCTGACCATCAACGAATTCTATGGGCAGACCGAGTGCAACATTGTGCTTGCGGCGTGTAGTTCGATTGGCGTGTCGAAGCCAGGCGCGATCGGCAAGCCTGTCGCCGGCCACGTTGTGGCAATACTGGACGAGGCGGGCAATCAACTGAAGAGGGGGGAAACCGGGCAGATTGCGATCAGGCGCCCGGACCCGGTGATGTTCCTCGAATACTGGGACAATCCCGAAGCAACGCGCGACAAGTTCATCGGCGATTGGATGACGACGGGCGACCAGGGCGTCATGGACGAAGACGGTTACGTCAGTTTTGTCGGCCGCGACGATGATGTGATCACGTCGGCCGGCTTCCGCATCGGGCCTGGCGAAATCGAGGATTGCCTGATCCGGCATCCGGCCGTAGCGCTCGCCGCCGCGATTGGAAAGCCCGACGCGCTGCGTACCGAGATCGTGAAGGCGTTTATTGTTCTCAAGAAAGGCTTTGTTGCATCCGATGCACTGGCATCCGAGATTCAAGCCTTCGTTAAGACGCGCCTGTCCGCACACGAGTATCCGCGCGAGGTCGCCTTCATCGATGCCATGCCAATGACAACGACGGGCAAGGTCATCAGGCGCCTGCTGCGGGAAAAGGCATGAGCCGGGTCGCGGCGAAGCGGCTCACGCGGGCTCGAGCTTCAGCTTGGCAACATCGGCCAGAATGCTCTCGACGGCCTCGCGTTCCGCGGCACCAAGCGCCGCCTGTGGGGGCACCGGATCGCCGACAGCGTAGCCTTGCATCTGCAAACCAGCCTTGATGCACGCAGCAAGGTTGAAGCGCGCGAACGCCTCATTGATGCGCCACAGGTCACGCTGAAGTTTCATCGCCTCGGCCCATTTCCCCGCGCGGCAAAGATCATAAAGGCGGACGCTTTGCTGCGGAATGATGCAGGCCGGGCCGGCCATCCAGCCAACACCGCCGATCAGCATCACTGCCGCCGGAATATGCGCCGAAGCCGAGAATACTTTCATGCGAGGCGCGCGGCTCATGATCGAAAGCAGCCGGCCGGTATTGGTCGAAGCATCCTTGATGTAGCGAATGCGCGGGTGTTCAGCGAGACGCGCGATGACGTCGAGCGAAAGATCGCTGCGTTGAAATTGCGGATTGGTATAGAGCACCACGGGAATGTCGACGGCATCGGCAATGCTGCGGAAATAGGATTCGATCTGCCCATCCTTCAGCGGAAAATAGGCTTCCAATATCGCCAGAATGCCGGCTGCACCGAGCGCTTGATATGTTTTCGCCTGCTCGACGGCTTCGGCCGTGCTGGTTGATGCGACACCGGCAATGACCGGGACTTGTCCGCCGGCCGCTTCTATCGTCGAGCGCACCACCGCCTCGCGCTGTGAGGAATTGAGATAGGCGAATTCCCCGGTTGAGCCGAGTGGCGTCAGCCCGTGCACGCCCGCTTTGACCAGGTCGGAAGCAAGCCTTCCCAGGACATCGGTGAGGATGCGTCCGCGATGGTCGATCGGCGAGACGAGGTAAGGAAAGACACCGTGGAAATCGCTCATGCGCTTACCTAGAAAATCCACAAGGCGTCCGGTGGAAATTCGACATAGTGCTCACCCGGCTGGAGCGGCGTTGACGCATAGGCTCGAACGGTCGCGTTCTCCCGCGCGAACACAAGTTCCCATCGTTCGCCAAGATACATCGGTGCCTTGAGCTGCATCTTCAGCCGGTTGGGGCCTGGTCCCGACGCGCAGACGACGCGTTCGATGCGAATTATCCCGTTCACCTTCGATCCGGCAGTCGCATTCGTGCGGGAGGCTCCGGTGAGGCGCTCGCCGAAAACTTCGATCGTAGCGCGTCCACCCCCGTTTTCGACCAGCTTGCCCTCGAGACGATTGTTGCTCCCCATGAATTCTGCGGAGAATAGCCTCGCCGGCTCATTGTAGAGCACGGTCGGCGACCCCTCCTGCGCGATCAAGCCCGCATCGAGGAGCACGATGCGATCGGCAATCGCCATCGCCTCGACCTGGTCGTGCGTGACGTGGATGGCGGAAAGCCCGAGCGTCACGATCAGTGTTCGCAGCCAGGCCCGAGCTTCCTCGCGCAGTTTTGCATCGAGATTGGACAGGGGCTCGTCGAGGAGGATCACCGGCGGTTCATACACAAGGGCGCGGGCTATCGCGACGCGCTGCTGCTGGCCACCGGAAAGCTGGTGCGGATAGCGCGCAGCAAGATGTCCAAGTCCGATCTGCGACAGCGTCTTCTCGACCCGGGTCTTTATTTCTGCCGCGGGTACTCCGCGCAGCTTGAGGCCATAGGCCACGTTGTCAAAAACGGTGCGGTGCGGCCATAGGGCGTAGGATTGAAACACCAGGCCGAGGCCGCGCTCTTCGGCAGGCAATTCGATGCCGTCGGCGGCATCGAAGAAAGTGCGGTTGCCGATGGCAATCGATCCACGGTGCGGGGTCTCCAGCCCGGCAATCGCACGCAACAGCGTTGTCTTGCCGCTGCCTGATGGGCCGAGCAGCGCGACCACCTGGCCGGCCGGCACGGATAGCGAAACGCCCTTGAGAATTTCGTTTTCGCCGAGGCGAAGGGCGAGGTCCTTGACGACAAGTTCAGCCATGCAGGCGTACTCCCAGCCGGACCGCGACGGCGAGGCCGACGCCGATCATGAGCACATTAACGACGGACAACGCCGAGACCAGGTCCACCGCGCCGGTGCCCCAGAGTGACACCAGGAGCGACCCGATCACTTCGGTGCCGGGCCCCAGCAGATATATGCCGGTCGAATATTCGCGCACGAAAATAAGGAAGACCAAGAGCCAGCTGGCGAGCATGCCGTATTTGATCAGCGGCACGGTGACGTCGCGCTTGACGCGAAGATCGCTGGCGCCGGCGGTGCGCGCGGCCTCCTCCAACTCCGGTCCGACCTGCAGTAACGTGCCGGAAACGAGCCGCATCCCATAGGCCAACCAAACGATTGTATACGCAAGCCAAATCGACACCATCGTCGATTTCAACGGCGACAGGAACGGCACAAATAGAAAGACCCATAACAGTGCGAGGCCGGCTACAAGGCCCGGCATCGCACGCGGCACCATCACGAGGTAATCGACGAGCCGTGTCCACCCGGAATTCCATCGGTGCACCGCAAGCGCGATTGCGGTGTAGCAGCCGACGGCAATTGCGCCGCCGATGACTCCGATCCCAAGCGTATTCAGGATGCCACGGATCACATTTGGATAGTCGCTAAGTTCGCGATAGTGATCGAGCGTAAGCACATCCAGAAGCTTCACGCCTTCGCCCCAGGTCACCACGAACGAACGCAGCGTGATGCCGGACAGCGGCACGACGACCGTGATGAAAAGCCAGAATACGATGCCGCCGAATGCGGTCCAGCGCCAGCCGTGCAGCCGGAGCGGCTGGGTCTTCAGGCCTTTGCCGCGAACCGAGACATAACGCTGCGCCTGACGCAGCAGCAGACGCTGCATGAAAACCAGCGGCGCGGTGATGGCAATGATCGCAACGACGACGACAGCCATCAGTTGGTAAGACGGGACGCCGAGCTTGTTGGTGAGCTTGTAGAGGTATGTGGACAGGACGAGCACGTCTTGCGGGTCACCTAAAACCAGGGGCAGCCCGAATAGTTCAAAGCCGAGGAAGAACACGAGCACCCCGGCAAACAGGATAGCAGGCAGGATCATAGGCAGGCTGACATTCACCGCAACACGGAATGGATTTGCGCCCGACACCCGCGCCGCTTCTTCCAGGTCGGTGCCAAGGCCGCGCAGTGCGGCGGCGCTGTAAAGGTAGACATGCGGGACATGGGTAAGTCCCGCAATCACGATCAAGGCAAGCAGCGAATAAAGGTTCCACGGCACGAAGCCGAGGACGTCCTTTGCGAGCGTCGAAAAAATTCCAACCGGACCGATTGCAACCACGTAACCGAACGCGATCACCACTGCCGAGACGAAGATTGGAATCAAGATGAGTGGTTCGAGATAGTCCCGGCCGGGCACGTCGGTGCGAACCATCAGAAAGGCGAGCAGCGCGCCGAGAGGCACCGCGATCGCAGCCATGCCGGCGGCCACCAGAACAGTCGTCCAAAACGCCTGCCAAAAGTCGGGATCGGCAAAGACGAAAGAATAAGCGAGCAACCCAAACTTTGCGGACGGGTCAAAAAACGGAGCGGTGAGAAAGCTCTGGTAGACCACGAGTGACAGCGGCGCCACCACGGCCAGGGTGGTCAGGCCAAGAACGAGCAACCGGTATACGACAACGGGCATCTGTCCTCGTCATTTCGGGGGCGCGGTCAGCGCGGAGCCGAAATCCAGCCGCGAGTAATATCTTTTCCGATTCCGCGCCGGTGTCGAGCGACCCGGAATGCAAGACTATTGTCTTTACTGTCCTTTCTTCGCCTGTTGCCACTTTGACAGGAAAGCGAGTCGCTTGGCCTGGTCCAGATTGTCGAGGAGCGTCTGATCGATGGGCACTGGGCGTGCCCTGTCGCCGACCAGTTGGCTGACACCTTTGATTGTCGCCTCGCCATCGACATCCGCACGCAGCGAATAGAGATCGGACTTGTTGGCGATGATGTCCTGTCCCTGCTTGGACAAGATGTAGTTGAGGAACAGTTTGCCGGCGTTTGGATTCCTCGCCTTCTTGGAGACGAATGCAACGCGCGAGGTCACCATCGTGTAATCCTTCGGCAGAATGATGCCGAGGTTGGGATCTTTCTTCGCGCGTCCGAGCGCATAAGAACCGAAGATGCCGTAGGCAATCAGGTGCTCGCCGGACGTAACGCGCTCCATCATAGCCCCCGCGCTGGTGTAGAGCTTGGCCTGCGCCTTGCCCATGGCTTTGAACAAGTCCCAGGCCTGTGGCCAATCCTTGATGTCCTCGTTGCAGAACAGATAGCCGACGCCTGAGCGCTCGGGGTCGTAGGCCGTGATCTTGCCCTTATAGAAATCGGCCTTGCTGTTGAGCAATTTCAACAGATCAGGGTGGTCTTTGGGCACGTCGCCTTCGGGCACAAGCCGCTTGTTGTACACAAAGGTGATCGGCTCATAGGTCGTGCCATACGCAGAGTCTTTCCAAACCGCCCATTTCGGAAGAGCATTGATTTCGGGTGAAGGATAGGTCTCGGCTTGTCCGTCGGCCACAAGCTTGACCTGCAGGTCCATCGCCGATGACCACAACACGTCTGCGGTGCCGTTGTTCGCGGCGGCTTCGGCAATGAAACGGTTATAGAGCTCGGTGGAGTTAAGATCGGAATATTCGACCTTGATGCCGGGATAGAGCGTTTCGAAATCCTTGATCAGAGGATTGGCCGCGACGGCGTCAGTGGTGGCATATACGACGACTTTTCCCTCTTTTTTCGCCGCCTCGACAATCTTGGCGTAGTCGGCTGGATAACCTTGCGGCACTTGCGCCTGTGCGGTTGATCCCAGTGCCAAAACGGTTGCGATGAATGCGGCGGATACGGCGTGTCGCATGACAACTCCTGCTCACGGTTTGTTGGCGCCTGCCCCCGGCGGTCACCGTTTCGAGCGATGCTACTCCAGGGCTTCTACGCCCGCCTAGTGCCAACGCAAACGAAACCCCCGTCGCGTCGCGTACGACGGGGGCAGACGTTCAACGAACGTCAGTTCGCCAGTGGATCAGGGCGGATCTGGATGTGCACTGCGCGCGGGCGTGAGCCCTTGCCACCTTCCATCAGCCAGGGCGTGCGGTCGCCCGAGGTGCTCCATAGTCCGCGGCCCTTCCAGCCGGCGTTTGGATCATCAATACGCCCGTCGAGACCCTTGGCGTAGAAGCCCATGGAATAAGGAATGCGCATCAGGATCATCTTGCCATTCTTCAACGCCACGAAGCCGTCATTGAGGTTGCCAGTGGAAATCGGAATGTTCTCGCCAAGCCCAAGCGTGTTGTGCTGGTCGACCCAGGTGTAGTAGCTCGCCTCGACGCTCCTGTCCTCGAAGCCTTCAAACCCAGGCCCGGGATATTTGTAGAACTTCCAGCCCTCGGGACAGTGATTGCCGGTTGCTGTCGGACCATTGAGCGGTCCCTTGCACACGCTTCGATCAAAGCTGACGAGGTGTCCGCTGGACTCCGACCCCCACGCGACTCCGTTCGCGTCGATGTCGCCGCCGCGAATCCCGACGCCGGGTTTCGGAACAGCGTAGAACTCGGAAAGTTTCGTCTGCGGGTCAAAGCGCATGAAGCCCGCCTGGCCGGCAAAGACACCGACGGTGTACCAGATCGATCCGTCTTTCGGATGTGGCATCACGGCATACGGGCCCGAGCCCCCCGTGATGCGCGCGTCCTTGCTGCCGTCGGTCGGCTGGCCGGGGTCGGTGTGGTCATCGAGCTTGCCGTTGCCATTGGTGTCGAGCACGAACGGCGCCCAGCCCTGCGCCTTCTGTTCGTCGCCGGTTTCCCCGAGTATTCGCGTGTTGACCCAACCCGCCACCGGACCTGTGCCGCTGAGCCACAACGTGTTGTCCGCGTCGTAGCCAAACTGCGGATGATGGGTCCCGAAGCACGTGTCAACGAAGGTGTACTTCATTGTTTTCGGATCGAGCATCGCAACCTGACGGCCGGACCGCTCGAGCGGAAATACTTTTGCTGACGGGTGCTCGGATCCTTTTTTGCAGAAGTCGGGATTGTCGATGCCGCGGACCGAAGCTGTCAGCCACAATCGACCCTCCTTGTCGAACATCGAGTTGTGATTGTTCGCCCGGCTATCCCAGATCTTCTCCTCGCCCCAGTAGGCCGAAGCCGCCGATGGTTTCATCGCAGCCGAGCCGTGCAGCGGAGGCCCAAGGGATTCCGGCATGTTGGGATCCTTCACCGGCAGTTTGAAATACGAAACCTTGTTGTTTTTCGGATCCAGGATCGGAATGGTGTCGGTCGCGTATTCCGGCGAGCCGAACAACGGGCCATAAGCGTTCACGGTCGGATTGCGGCGGTCCGATGAAATCAGATCGTGGAGATACTTGTCGGGGGTTGACCACTCCCACGATGTAACGACCACGTTTCGTTCCTCGCCTTCAGGACGAGCTGGCTTGTGCTTCGGCAGTTCGCCCTTCGCGATGCGATCGGTCCAGTCGCCAAAATACTTGTAGGGAACGCCGCCGAACTGGCCTGCCAGCCGGTTCGTCATGAGCTCTCCGGTCTGGCCAGACTGAACGCGGCGTTGCCAGGCATCGGCCCCGGATTCGAATTTGCCGAAGGCCGCGGGAATCGTGCGGGTCGATTCCTGACCAAGCTGATGACAGCCGATGCAATCGATATTGTTCATCTGGCGCAGCCAGTTGTCCTGGGTAATGTTCTTTGGAATGTCGGTCGAGCCGCCGAAATCCTTCACCGGCGGAATTTTCAGCATCGCGTACCAATAAGCCGCCGGGTAATAATGCGCGGCCGCCGCTTCGTTCGGCGCGATTGTTGCGGTGTGATTGAGAGTCGCTCCCGGCTTCGCCGTCATCTTGGGAGAGTCGACCAGGCCATAACCGCGCACCCATACGCTGTAGCTGGCGTTCGGCAGATCGGGAATAAGATAGCGACCTTGATCGTCAGTCACGACGATACGGGCGAACTTGGTGGGGAGATCCGTGGTCTCGGCAATCACCCAAACGCCCGTTTCCGGCCCATTTGAGCTTGTCACCACGCCGCCAATATCGTTTGCGCCTACGCTCACGGATTGAGCGCGCAGACCGGTCGAAAGCGAGAGAGTCACAGTTGAGCAGATGAGGATAGCTGACAGGCGCCGAAACGCCTCCGTTGGACACAACATAGGCGGCCTCCCTGGCATCGTTGCCGGACCACTGCCGGCCTCTTTATTGAACAAGTTTAACAAAGCCGGTGGGCAGCGTCCTGAGGATTTGCGTTGAAGTATTTTTCAGCCTGCGAAACCGCCGCCGTCGAGAAAGGCCTGTTCCTCAGGCGTTGTGGTACGGCCGAGCACGGAATTCCGATGCGGAAAGCGGCCGAAGCGACGAATGACATCGGCATGCAGTTCCGCCCATTTCAGATTTTCAACATCTCCGATCGCTTTATAAAAGGCGATACTCCGCTCCTGATCGGCCAAATCTTCCGAGTGCTGAAACGGAAGGTAAAAGAAGCCTCGCATGTCGGGCGGAACCTGGCTGTCGAAACCACGCACGATGGCACCCGCAGCGACGGCGCGCGCGAGGGGATCGGTGGCGAAAGCCCTTGCGTCGCCGCGAAACATGTTGCGCGGAAACTGATCGAGAAGGATGAGTAGCGCGAGCGCGCCTTGCGCGCTCTGCTCCCAATCGGTCAATTTTCCGGCAGCGGCCGCCTCATGGGTTTTAAGAAATCGTTGCCGGATCTCCTCGTCGAAGCCTGCATCCTTCTTGAACCACCGGTCCGGCCCCGCCGTGCGCCAGAACGAAACGATTTCGTCCGCAGTCGCGGCCATTGCCATCCCGTTCAATTGGCCGCCGGCCCGGCAGCTTCGTCGCGCAATGCGCGCCGCAGGATCTTGCCGACATTGGTTTTGGGCAACTCGTCGCGAAACTCGATCTGCTTCGGCACCTTGTAACTGGCTAATTTGGTGGTCAGGAACGCGCGCAATTCGTTGGCCGTGACGTCCGGATTCTTTTTCACAGCGAACAGCTTGGCCGCTTCGCCGGAGTGCTTATCGGGCACGCCCACCACGGCGCATTCCAGCAAACCCCCGTGGCTCATCGCCACTTCTTCCACCTCGTTGGGAAATACCTTGAAGCCGGAAACCGCAATCATGTCCTTCTTGCGGTCGACGATGCGTACGCGTCCCTGGTCGTCCATGACGCCGATATCACCCGTGCGGAAGAGACCGTCTGTGGTCATGGCCTTGGCTGTTTCCGTCGGGCTGTTCCAATAGCCTGCCATGACCTGGGGGCCACGCGCACAGATTTCTCCTTGCTCGCCGAGCGGCACTTCGTGTCCTTCATCATCCCGGATCGATATTTCCGTAGACGGCAAAGGCAATCCGATGGTGCCGGTCCATTCGGCGATATCGCCGCGGTTGCACGTCAGCACCGGTGAGGTTTCCGAAAGGCCATAACCCTCGATAATCGGCTTACCCGTCGCCTTCACCCAGGCATCGGCGACTGATTTCTGCACCGCCATCCCACCGCCTACGGCGCATTTGAGCATGCTCCAGTCGATCTTGCCGAAGTCCGGATGATGAAGCAGCGCGTTGTAAAGCGTGTTCACCGCCGGAAAGATGTTCACCTTGTAGTGGCTGAGTTCCTTGACCAGTCCGCGAATGTCGCGCGGATTTACGATCAGAAGGCACGATCCCCCCGTCCGTACGCTGAGGAGAAAGCATCCCGTCAATGCGAAGATGTGATAGAGCGGCAATGCCGTGACTATAAGAAGTTGGTCGGTCTTCGGCGGCAGATCGACCATCGGCTGATTCCAGGCTTCCACCTGCAGCATGTTGGCGACCAGATTGCGATGCAGCAGCATGGCGCCTTTGGCGATGCCAGTCGTCCCGCCGGTATATTGCAGGAATGCAATATCGTCTGGACCAATCGTGGGTTTTACGAAACTGGATTTGTGGCCCGTCGCGAGCGCGTCATTGAACCTGACCGCTTTCGGCAGCGAGTAAGGCGGCACCATCTTCTTGACGTGACGAACAACGCTGTTGACCAGAATCCCTTTTATCCGGCCGAGCATGTCGCCAAGGCTTGCAATCACGACATGTTTGACTGGAGTTTTTGGCAGCGCCTGTTCGAGCACAGCAGCGAAGTTTTCGAGAACGATGATCGCCTCGGCGCCGGCATCGGTGAGCTGGAATTCCAGTTCGCGAGGCTTGTAGAGCGGATTGACATTCACCACGGTACAGCCGGCTCGCAGGATGCCGGCGATAGCAACCGGATACTGCAGGACATTCGGCATCATGATCGCCACGCGCGCGCCCTGCTTCAGTCCGCGGCTTTGCAGCCACGCGGCGAGGGCGCGCGACGCCTCCTCGAGTTCCGCATAGGTCAACGATTTGCCCATACAGACACAGGCCTCGCGGGCCGCGAAGCTGCTAAAGCCCTCCTCGAACATTGCGACGAGTGACGAATATCGAGACGGGTCAATATCGGCGGGAACGCCCGGCGGATATTGCCGCAGCCAAAGCCGCTCCATAACGCTTCCCCCGCGCCGGGTCATTTTATCCGGATGCCGGCGCTCGATTCCTCAGCATGAGTCTAACCGGCTCTACGTGCAAGGCCAGCGAAACCAGGATCCGGCGCTAATGACCCCCGAACGGAACCAAAGGGTTATCGGTGAAGGCTGTACGATCGCGCCGATCAGGCGCAGCGATGCCAAGAAAAGCTTCGAACAGCTCCCGAACGGCGCGTTCCGGCAGGTCGCGCGTGATGAAAACCAGCCTGGTTCGATGATCGTCATCGGGCCAGCGATCGAGCCGAACCGTGGGGTGAAAGACATGCTGAACGCCGTGCACAACGACGGGCGTCTCGGGCATTTCGGAAAGCTTCACGATGCCCTTGAGCCGCAGCAGCTTGGAGCCGTGAGTGGAACGCAACAGCTCGAGAAACATATCGAGCGTACCTGCGGGAATCGCTTCGTCGGCAGACAGGACGAAAGAGCCGATGTGATCGTCGTGGCGGTTGACGTCGTGGCGGTGGTGATGGTGTTCGTGCGCATAGGCCTCCTCGGCCAGCCATTTTTTGACGTCAGGGATCTTTCTGTCCGGGTCGTAGAGGCCGCTCCCCAGCAATCGGGCCGGTACTGCCTCGCCGCCGCCAGCATCGAGAATAGGCGCCGCCGGGTTAAGAGCGCGAAGGCGCGCCATAATCTGCTCTCGCTGTGAAGCGGTCGCTAAATCTGTTTTTGTCAGCACGATGCGGTCGGCGACGGCGGCTTGCTTGACCGCTTCGGCATGGGCATCAAGCGTCGTCTCGCCATTGATGGCGTCGACCACTGTCACGACGCCGTCGAGCCGGTAGCGCAGCAACAGATAAGGGTGCGACATTGCGGTATGGAGGACGGGGGCCGGATCGGCGAGACCGGTTGTTTCCAATAGCACGCGACGAAATGTGCAACGGCGGTTGTCGAGATCGCGCAGCAGCGTCTCAAGGGCATCGATGAGGTCGCCGCGCATGGTGCAGCACAGACAGCCCGATTGCAGCAGCACCATGTTGTCGCCGACGTACTCGACGAGCAGGTGGTCGAGAGACACCTCGCCAAACTCATTGATAATGACGGCAGTCTCCGCCAGGGCAGGATCCTTCAGCAGCCGATTGAGCAGTGTGGTTTTTCCCGCGCCAAGAAAACCGGTCAGCACCGTAAGCGGGATTGGGGTCGGCGGGCCTTTTCGCTCGGCGCGCGGCGAAGCTTGGCTCATTGCGTTGTAGAGCTGACCTTGGGCTTGGCGGGCGGCTTTGCCGGCTTGGCAGTCTTCGCCGACTTGGAATCTTCCTTTTTGCCCGCCTTTGCTGGCTTCTTGGACGCTTCCGTCTTGGCGGCTGCTGCCTTCTTTTTCTTCTTTGGCGTAGCGCTCGCGATCTGCTCGACCGTATCGGGGCGATCAGCAGGCCCAGTAAATACGGCGACGGGAGGGGTGGTCTCGACCGGCGGCCCAAGCACGAATTTCTGCGGCTTGGTGCCCGAGAGCATGAAGGCCTGTCCGTTGCCCGATTCCTCGCTCGCGTTGGAAGCTGATTCCTCAGGCTCCTCCTCGTTCTCCTCCGACGGTGGCTTGCGGCGATGTCCGCCGCACATTTCCTCGCGCAGGTTGGGAGGTTGCGCATCTACTGGCGCCAATGCATCCACGGTCCCGAGCGATGGCGTGAGCCAGGAAAGACCGCCGCCGTTGAAGCCGCGCTCGAGCAGTTGGGCCGCTTTTTGCGCGCGCACCGCGCCGGACCAGGATCCAAGCACGACCGCGATCAGCCGGCGGCCATTGCGCGTAGCCGAAGCGACGACATTGTACCCGGATGCGCATATGAATCCGGTCTTCATGCCGTCGGCGCCGGGATAGCGGTAGATCAGCGAATTGTAATTACGCATGACGCGGTTGCCGTAGCGTATCGACGAAATGTGCCAGTAGCCGTCGTTCTCCGGAAATTCACGAATAAGCGCGCGGGCTAGGATGGCCAGGTCGCGCGCCGATGACACGTGATTTTCCGCCGGCAGACCGTTCGGATTGACAAAATTGCTTTGTGTCATGCCCAGGCGTCGGGCGTTCGCATTCATCAAATCGGCAAAACCTTCCAGCGAACCACCGACGCCTTCCGCAATCGTCACCGCAACATCGTTGGCGGATTTGACCATCAGCATCTTCAACGCGTTATCGACGGTGACCGTCGTGCCGATCTTGAAGCCCATCTTGGTTGGCTGCTGCGCTGCCGCATTGCGCGATACTGACAGCAACGTATTGATCGAGATCCGGCCTTCCTTCACTGCGCGCAGGGTTGTGTAGGCTGTCATCAGTTTGGTGACGGAGGCCGGATACCACGGGAGCGTGGCGTTCTCGGCGTGCAATACTTTCCCGGTAGAAGCTTCGATCAGCAGCTGCGCGTCGGCCTGAGCGCGGTCGGTGCAGGCGAGCGACAACAAGCCGGCAAACCCGAAGGCAAATGTCCGGAAGGCGGGGTGCGAAAAGACAATCATCATTCGCGCTTCAGGGTCCTACGGCCTCAGAAACGGGGAAGTTCCATATATAACCGTGTTAGGCTATCCAAGCTTTGAATGCTAGGCAAAGCCGGTGAACTGCAGCTGAACAAATATGGTGACCGGCTCTTCTGTGAAGAAAGCGACCAAAGTTCGGCAAAGGAGACATTCATGACCGCCTGTATTGTCGGGTGGGCCCATACCCCTTTCGGTAAACTTGGCGATGAAAGCGTAGAAAGCCTCGTCGTGCGCGTGGCTGGCGAAGCGCTGATCGACGCTGGAATTGGTCCGAAGGACGTGGACGAAATTGTCCTCGGCCACTTCAACGCAGGGTTTTCGGCGCAGGATTTTACCGCTTCGCTGGTGCTGCAGGCTTCCCCGGATTTGCGCTTCAAGCGCGCGACGCGCGTCGAGAACGCCTGCGCGACCGGGTCCGCCGCCGTGCATCAGGGCATAAAGACAATCGAGGCCCGCGCCGCCCGCGTCGTGCTTGTCGTCGGCGTGGAGCAGATGACAACGACCCCGGCGCCGGAAATCGGTCGCAATTTGCTCAAGGCATCGTATGTGCGCGAGGAGGCCGATATCGACGGCGGGTTCGCGGGCATTTTCGGCAAGATCGCTGGTCTCTATTTTCAGAAATGGGGCGATCAGTCTGACGCGCTCGCCATGATTGCTGCCAAAAACCACAAGAATGGTGTCGGCAATCCCTACGCGCAAATGCGCAAGGACCTGGGCTACGAGTTCTGCCGTACCGAGAGCGAGAAAAATCCGTTCGTGGCAGGCCCGCTCAAGCGCACCGATTGTTCCCTGGTTTCTGACGGGGCCGCGGCGGTCGTGCTTGCCGATGTCGAAACAGCGCTTAAAATGAAAAAGGCCGTTGCCTTTCGGGCGGCTGAGCACGTTCAGGATTTCTTGCCGATGTCGAAGCGAGACATCCTAAAGTTCGAAGGTTGCGCACAAGCATGGAAGCAGGCGCTCGCGAAAGCAGGACTCAAGCTTGACGATCTGTCCTTCGTCGAGACGCACGATTGCTTCACTATTGCAGAGCTGATCGAATACGAGGCCATGGGACTGACCGCCGAAGGGCAGGGCGCTCGCGCGGTTGCGGAGGGCTGGACGCAGAAGAGCGGCCGGTTTCCGGTGAATCCCTCCGGGGGTTTGAAGGCAAAAGGTCACCCGATTGGCGCGACCGGCGTATCCATGCACGTACTCTCCGCGATGCAGCTTTTGGGCAGTGCCGGCGACCTTCAGGTCAAGGATGCTCGTCTGGGCGGCATCTTCAACATGGGTGGAGCGGCGGTCGCGAACTACGTGAGCATTCTCGAGCGGCTCAAATAGCGCAGTCGATGGCGCACTAGTTGTATTTCCGACTGGCGGCGCGAGGAAGGAACGAGAAGTCGAAAATATCCTCAGCCTTCGGCTTGGGGCCTTTGAATTTATAGGACCATGTGAGCTGGTCGACTGCGCGGACGAAGCGCTCCTGGTCAATTTCGCCATAGCCGTTCGTTTTCACTTCGGGCGTGACGATGTTTTCACGAATAGCCATGGTCAGCCGTTCAAGCTCGACATTTTTTCTCGCCGTTCCATTGTGCTGAAGCACTGAGTTTATCGCCGACGAAGGTTGCTTGACGGTTTCCTTCAAGCCTTTCATGAACGCGCGCAGGAAGCCTTGGACTGCCTCCGAATGCCCGGCGGCGAAGTTCGGGTTCACGATGATGGCATTTCCATAAAGTTCGAGTCCGTAGTCTGCCATCAGCAGCACGGTAATATCATCGACCGGAACGCCTTTGTCCTTAAGGTCAATAAAGGAGAAATACGAGAAACCGATGATCGCATCCACTTGGCCGGCGGCCAGCATCGGCTCGCGTACCGGGAAGCTGACGGAATCAATCTTGACCTTGGAAGTATCGATGCCGTTTGTCCGCACGAAAACGGGCCATTGCGCATGAGCGCCGTCGTTTGCCGCGCCGATCGTTTTCCCTTCAAGGTCTTTCGGTTGGTTGATGCCGCGGCTCTTGCGGCCGATCACCGCGAAGGGCGGACGATTGTAGAGCATGAAGACGGCCTTGACCGGCGCGGCCCGGTTGGCGTCCCGGAAGCGGATCAGTGCATTGATGTCGGCGAGCCCCATCTCGTAAGTACCCGATGCCACCCGCTCGATCGTTTCGAGAGAGCCGGTCGCCGGGGCGATGGTGACGTTGACGCCCTCCGCCTTGTAGTAGCCTTTGTCGAACGGCAGCAAGAATGGCGCCGCGCGCCCATCAATTTCATAGTCGAGCGAGAAGCTGACGCTCGTTTCAGCCGCTCTCGCACCCGTCATCAGCACCAAGGCGGCGGGAAGCAGCGCCACCCAGGCCCATCGGCCAATGCGGTGCGCGCTCATTGTTCGGCTCCTCCTCTGGCGGCCCGCCCCCGTGTCTTGTCTTGGCCAAATGAGCAAAGGACAGCACGATGCAAAGGGCAATATGCGGGCGGGCGGTCGCGATACATTTTGCTCCGTTATGACTAACACCGGCCGAAAGCGTTGCTGCGGCCGCAATCTGGAACACAAGAAAACGCTCATTTGCGATAGAGTTGCCGCCAGTTCGGAGGCTTTTGCCTATGCCGTTGGCGAAAGTTGAAAGGCCCGTGCGCGACATTCCGCCGCTGCGAGCGCCCTATGCGCCGGCGGACGAGGAGATCGCGAGGAACCTCCTCTCGGCGGCCAACCGTCCGAGCGACGCCGAGACGCGCATTGATGCGCGAGCCACACGTCTGGTTGAGGCGATCCGCGCGCGCACGGGCGGGCTCGGCGGAGTCGAGGATTTCCTGCACGCCTATGCGCTGTCAACGAAGGAAGGGCTGGCGTTGATGGTGCTGGCCGAGGCCCTGCTTCGCGTCCCGGATCCCCAGACGGCCGATCGATTGATCGAGGATAAGCTCAAGGCCGGCGATTGGATGCATCACGACTCGCGCTCGGCGTCGCTTCTCGTTTCGGCATCGGCCTGGACGCTCGGCCTCACAGCCCGTGTCATTCATCCTGGAGAGACCCCCGAGGGCATCGTTGACGCGCTGATCAAGCGGATCGGATTGCCGGCGGTGCGGGCGGCGACGCGTCAGGCTGTGCGGCTGCTCGGCTCGCATTTTGTGCTCGGCCAGACGATCGAGGAAGCGCTGAAGCGGGCCGGTTCGCAGCGTGAATTTCTCTATTCGTTCGACATGTTGGGCGAGGGCGCCCGCACGGACGCGGACGCCCATCGATATTTTGAATCGTACGCCGACGCCATTCGCGAGATCGGCAAAGCGTCCGGCAACGAGACACTGCCCAGACGACCCGGTATTTCCGTCAAATTGTCGGCTCTCCATCCGCGTTACGAGGCGTTGTCGCGCGATCGCGTCCTCGCCGAGCTGACGCCCAGGTTGCTGGAGCTGACGCAGCTGGCGAAGCATCACCAACTCAATTTTACAGTCGATGCCGAGGAAGCCGACAGGCTGGAGTTGTCGTTGGATGTGATTGCCGCGGCATTACGCGATTCCTCGCTGGCCGGATGGGATGGCTTCGGACTTGCCGTACAGGCCTATCAAAAACGTGCCGGCGCTGTGATCGACTGGATAACCGACGTCGCGAGGACGCTCGATCGCCGGCTGATGATCCGTCTCGTCAAAGGCGCCTACTGGGACACCGAGATCAAACGCGCACAAGAGAGAGGCCTGCCCGACTATCCGGTCTTCACGCGCAAGGCGATGACCGACGTCTGCTACCTCGATTGCGTGCGAAAACTGCTCGCCAGGCGGCCCCTGCTTTATCCGCAGTTCGCAACTCACAACGCCCTGACGGTGGCGTGCGTGATCGAGGATGCCCATGGTTCCGCCGGCTATGAATTTCAAAGACTGCACGGGATGGGCGAAGCCCTCTATGAGGCCCTGCTCGACGAGCTGCCGGATCTGACCTGCCGCGTCTATGCACCGGTTGGCGGATATTCCGATTTGCTCGCCTATCTGGTGCGTCGACTCCTCGAAAACGGCGCCAATTCTTCTTTCGTGTCGGTCGCAGCGGATCCCGCGGTGCCGATCGAAAATATTCTGCGGCGGCCGCAGAGCCAAATCGGAGACGCCACGCACGCGCGCCATTCGCATATTCCGCTCCCACGAGACCTGTTTCGACCCGGCCGTCGCAACTCCAGCGGGATCGAATTCGGCGACCGCGCTTCGCTCGAAACGCTGCTCCGCGAGATCCATGGGGTTCCGCACACGGCGGACGCAAAATCGATCGTCGATGGAATCGAGATTGCTGGCCGGGAGCGGCCGGCGCTCTCGCCGATCGACGGTCGGGAAATCGGCACCGTGCAGGAAAGTGACAAGGCCATCGTAAATTCGGCGCTGGCCGCAGCTCATTCTGCATTTCAGTCCTGGAATGCAACGTCGATTGCCGATCGGGCGAGGATACTTGAACGGGTTGGCGATTTGATCGAGCAGAATAGAGGACGACTCATCGCGCTGCTGCAGGTTGAGGGTGGAAAGACGATCGACGACTGCGTTTCGGAGGTGCGCGAGGCAGCCGACTATTGCCGATACTATGCCAGCGAGGCGCGCCGCTCGCTTGCCCCTATTTCGATGCCGGGGCCAACCGGCGAGAGCAACGAAGTACGGATGCGCGGGCGCGGCATCTTCATTTGCATCAGCCCGTGGAATTTTCCGCTGGCGATATTTGCCGGTCAGATCGCGGGGGCGCTGGCCGCCGGCAATTGCGTTGTCGCCAAACCCGCGGAGCAGACGCCACTCATCGCGTCCGAGACGATAAAGCTTTTCTACGCCGGTGGTGTGCCGCCGGGCGCGCTTCAGCTGGTGCTGGGCGACGGGAAAGTCGGAGCAATGCTCACCGCGGATCGCCGCGTTGCGGGTGTGGCCTTCACCGGATCGACGGAAGTTGCGCGCGCGATCAACCGGACGCTGGCGGGGAAAGACGGGCCGATCCCGCCGCTGATCGCCGAAACTGGCGGCGTCAACGCAATGATCGTCGATGCCACTGCGCTGCCTGAACAAGTGACCGATGACGTGATCATGTCGGCGTTTCGTTCTGCCGGCCAGCGCTGCTCCGCGCTGCGCCTCCTATGCGTGCAGGAAGACATAGCCGACCGTGTATTCGAGATGGTCGCGGGGGCGGCCCGGGAACTTGCAGTCGGTGATCCGCGCGATCCCGCGACTCATATCGGCCCGGTGATTGATAGCGAGGCAAAGGAAAAGCTGGATCGGTGGGTTTCACGCGGGGAAAAGAGTGGCGCGGTATTGTTCCGTTTCGACGGCACTATGCCGGTGCAGGGCACCTACGTTGCGCCAGCCATTCTGGAGCTCAACAGCGCACGTGAGCTGAAGGAAGAAGTATTCGGCCCAGTGCTGCATGTCGTGCGATGGCGCGAAAATGAGCTCGATCGTCTTCTCGATGACATTGCCGCGAACGGTACGGCACTCACTCTCGGCATCCATTCGCGCATCGATACGACCATTGCCCACATCACGCGCCGCCTTCCGCATGGCAACGTCTACGTGAACCGAAACATGATTGGCGCTGTCGTCGGCTCGCAGCCCTTCGGCGGGAGTGGACTGTCAGGCACTGGCCCCAAGGCCGGGGGGGCCCACTATCTGCAACGCTTTGCGCTTGAACAGACGGTGACGGTGAACACCGCGGCATCGGGCGGCAATGCGACACTGCTGTCTGAAGACGAAGACTAGGATCAGGCGGCCCGTTCCCGACGCGTCGAGCCGAAACGCCGCTTTTTGGACCTATTTCCCTTGTTAAACCAGAAATAACCGTGATGGCAGCTCGGTACCGCGCCATAGGGCTGGACGTCACATGCGTTAACCGGTTTTGTGCGCGGATCGGGTATTCTGGGATTTAAAATGAGTGATTCGGTCGCCAGGCTTTACGATGCCGTGATCGCGGTCCGGGGCTCTGATCCTGCGAAATCGCGAACAGCCCGGCTTTTGCGCGCAGGTCGCGCAAAGATGGCCAAAAAACTAGCGGAAGAAGCGGTGGAGGTCGTCATCGACGCAATGCACGGCCAGCCCGAAGCCGTGGTGAAGGAAAGCGCCGACCTGCTGTACAACCTCGTGGTGTTGTGGGTTCACGCCGGGGTGCGTCCCGAGGAAGTCTGGGCCGAGATGCGTCGGCGCGAGCTGATGTTCGGGCTCGCAGAAAAAGTGCCCAAGGATTTGGTCCGCGGCGCGGCGCGGCGTAAGGTAGTCCCGCTTGAAGCCAGGCGCATTCGCAAGCGCCGCTGATCCGTCACAATTCTCCTCACGAGTATTCGGATGACCGTTGAGGCTGCCGAGCCGCGATCTTTGCTGCGCCGTCTCTATGACTGGTGCTTGGCCGCTGCCCATAAGCCGCATGCGTTGTGGACTATGGGTGCGGTGTCTTTTGCCGAAAGCTCGTTCTTTCCGGTGCCTCCCGACATCATGTTGATCCCCATGGCACTGGCGCGGCCGGAGAGGGCTTACGTCATGGCGGCATGGTGCACCGTGACGTCGGTTGCCGGAGGCCTGCTCGGTTACGCCATTGGGGCGCTTCTTTATGATTCCGTTGGCGCCTGGCTCATCAAGCTCTATGGCTACGGCGACAAGGTCGAGGCATTTCGCGAGGCTTATGCGCAATGGGGCGCCTGGATCATCCTGCTCAAGGGTCTGACCCCGATCCCCTACAAGATCGTGACAATTACATCGGGATTTGCCGGCTACAACCTTGCGCTGTTTACTTTGTTTTCGATTATCACACGTGGTGCCCGATTTTTTGTGCTGGCCTTTCTCTTGCACCGCTATGGCGATCGGGCCCGTCATATCATTGAAAAGCGACTGGGCTTGTGGGTATTCATCGGTGCCGTGGTTATCGTCATTGGCATCGTTGCCGCGCTATACTTGTTTTGAGGGAGCGGGCGGCTCCTCAATTTGGCCACCTGTCGGACTTAAACTCCGACGGCGAATTGGGAGCAGGCCGCGCTTCGACGGCTAGCGGGCACCAGCTTTCGCAATATGGGCATCGGGCGGGGATCGATCTTTCATTGCAGTGCTCGGGGGGGCGCTTCGCTCATGTCCGGTTTGTTTGCTATTGCGCTGATGCTGTTATCGACCGTGGCCGCGGCGCAGGATCAGGCGGCTCCAAATCAGAAAACTGCCCAGAACGAAGGTTTTATTTCAGCCGTCAGCCGCTGGTTCGAGGAGCAGACCGCCAACGTGAATTCAACGTTCAGGGATGCGCGCAAAAAGGTTGAGGGCTTCAGCAGCGCGGCGAGCGATGCGGCCAGGACTACGGTCGAAGGCGCAAGGGATGCCGCGGACGCGGTCGCGCGAATTCCGGCTGCCCGCGCTGTCAGCGGACACGAGAAATGTCAGCCTGCACCCAACGGCGCACCAGATTGCGTCGCCGCAGCAACGACAATGTGCAGGGCCAAAGGCTTCGGGTCTGGAAAGAGCGTCGACATGACGACAGCCGAAGTCTGCCCGGCAAAGGTCTATTTGTCGGGGCGTTCGACTGGGCCCGAATGCACGACCGAAACATTTGTCTCGCGTGCGCTTTGCCAATAGCGTCTTGGCCAGCAAGCGCCGCTTGTCTCGCCCGGCGGCCTGTGTTTCGTTTCAGCCATGAACCTTCATGCGAAGCTGCTCGAGCGTGAAACCGCCGGACGGCCGGTCACCGTCGGTCTGATCGGCGCCGGCAAATTTGGCACGATGTTCATGGCGCAGGTCCGGCTGACATCCGGGATGCATCTCGTCGGCGTCGCCGATCTCGACGTCGCGCGTGCGCGCGGCCAATTGAAAAGCGCAGGCTGGCCCGATGAGGCCTGTGCCGCGGGGTCGCTTGATGATGCGCATAAAAAACGAACGACCGTTGTCAGCGATAATGCGCGTGCGCTGATCGCCGACCCGCGGATCGAGGTGATCGTCGAAGCGACCGGAGTTCCTGGCGCGGGTATTGAGCATGCGCTTCACGCGATCGCGAACGGCAAGCACGTCGTGATGGTGAACGTCGAGGCCGACGCAGTGGCCGGCCCGCTGCTTGCAAGCCGCGCGAGGGCTGCGGGCGTTGTTTATTCACTTGCCTGGGGCGACCAGCCGGCGCTCATCTGCGAACATGTCGACTGGGCTCGCGCCGCCGGGTTCAAGGTCATCTGCGCCGGCAAAGGGACGCGCTACGAGCCGCATTATCATCAATCCAATCCCGACAATGTCTGGGACATCCTCGACAAATATCTGAATATCTCCGACCGCAAGTCGATCAATCCAAAAATGTTCAACTCGTTCGTCGATGGCACCAAATCCGCCATCGAAATGACCGCGGTCTGCAATGCAACCGGCCTGACGCCACAGACGAACGGGCTCCGCTTCCCCCCGGCGACGCGCTTCGAACTTGCCGATGTGTGCAAACCGAAAAGCGACGGCGGGACACTGGAAAAGGCCGGCGTTACCGAGGTGACCTCGTCGGTTTATCGCGATGGCCGCGATGTTCCGCACCATCTTGCGCTCGGGACCTATGTCGTGTTCGAGGGCGAAACCGATTACGCGCGCCGATGTTTTAAGGAATACGCCATGTTGCCGGACAAGACAGGCAAATACGGGGCGCTCTACCGGCCGATCCACATGATCGGGATGGAGCTTGGAATTTCGGTTGCCAGTGCCGCGTTGCGTGGCGAGTCCACCGGTGCGCCTACCGGCTTCCGTTCAGACGTCGTCGCAACGGCGAAACGCCATTTGAAAACAGGCGAGATGCTGGACGGAGAGGGCGGCTTCTGCGTCTGGGGCAAGCAAACGCCGGCCGACGCGTCGCTCGCACTCGAACTGCTGCCGCTCGGGCTTGCCCATAACGTCAAGCTCAAGCGCGATATTGCCGAAGGCCAGCCGCTTCGATGGTCCGACGTGATGTACAATGCGAACGATTCCGCCGTAAAGGTGCGGCGCGAAATGGAGGCGGCGTTTGGCCGGCGGAATGTTGGCGCCGAGCCGGTGTTATGACGTGACGGAATCAACAATAACGATCGGGAGGACGATATGATGAGATGTCTGTTAGCCGCGTTGTTGGGGCTCGTTCTTTTCCTCTCGCCTCAACATGGGCGCGCCGAAGATGCCAAGCTTGCCGTCATCGTGTTTCCGGGTGTGCAGAACCTGCCGATGTTTGCGGCGCAGGCGAAAGGCCTCTACGCCAAGCGCGGTCTTAATGTCGAAATAAAATTCACCCCCAATTCCGACGAGCTGCGCAACGGCCTCGCGGAGGGCCGTTACCAGATCGCACATTCGGCCGTCGACAATGCGTTCGCGCTCAAGGACAAAGCGAACGACGACATCGCCGTGGTGTTAGGGGGCGACAACAGCTTCAACCACCTCATTGTCCAGCCGGAAATCACGTCGCTGGCCGATATCGAGGGCAAGACGGTCGCCGTCGACGCGGTCAACACCGCCTACGCCTTTCAACTGTATGAGATTTTGCGTCAGAATGGACTCAACAAAGGCGACTACGAGGTCAAGCCGGTCGGCGGAACGGGATCTCGTCTCGAAGCCATGACAAAGGACAAAACATTGGTTGCCGCCATGTTGAATCCGCCGTTTTCCATTCGCGCCGAGAAGGCTGGCCTCAAGGACATGGGGACCGCAGCGGCTGCGCTCGGCGCGTACCAGGGCACGAGCGCGTTCGTGCTGCGAGCATGGGGCAAGGCAAATGCCGATGCATTGGTCAAATATCTCGAGGCGTATGTCGAAGGATTGCGCTGGAGCTTTGACCCGAAAAACAAATCCGAAGCCGTAAGCCTGTTGGTCGAGCGATTAAAGCTGCCGGAGGATATCGCCGCGCAGGCCTACGACAGCACAAAAAACGACTTCAATCGCGACGGTGCGATCGACATGGAAGGCGTGAGAAACGTGCTCAAGCTGCGGGCACAATTCGAGGGTGGCTCCCCTGCGGATC
>Ga0075418_10001876_pt1 | contig 23904 bp, 22 predicted proteins | sample SoiMetdeltSBSDD2_FD_81776 | JGI IMG/M metagenome (GOLD analysis project Ga0075418, IMG submission 81776) | Bulk soil microbial communities from a Populus tree surrounding site in Tennessee, USA - Soil MetaG P. deltoides SBSDD2 | ecosystem: Environmental > Terrestrial > Soil > Tree plantation...
AAGAGATTCGCCTCCTCCACGGCGATATGGACGCCGTAGAGCTTGACGAAATGGTCCACCAGCAGCGGGTCGAGCTCAGGCTCCCCGGCGGTCAGTCCCTGCAGAAGCGCGCGCAATTGTGTCCAGGCGCGCTCCATCTCGCGATGCTCCGTGGCAATGGAGGCCACCAGCCGCGTCAGCGACGAACCGTGCTGGATCGTGGAGACGACGATCATGCGCGGCAGCAGATCGTCCTCCTCGTCCTCGTGGTGGAAGCGCGCCGCGGTGTCGAAATAGCGCACGATGTCCGCGGCCATCCGCTGCGCGTCGCCGTCGGGCCCGAACTCCTTCATGCGGTCGACCAGCGCGCGCAGCGTGTCGCACTGCGCGCGTATGCTGACGTGGCACGTCTTCAACACCGCGAGCGGCCGCGAAAAATCGGAAGCTTCCCTGCTGATACCTTCGCTCAAGATCGTCTCGCTTCTAGCCCGTCGTATCCGGCGGCCCGCATCGCGCCAGCACCTCCAGCGTGCTGATCGGGGGACCGACGTAGCCGCCCTGCACGCGACCGCAGCCGAGCGCCGAGAGCGCCAGCGCAGTCTCGGTGTCCTCGACGCCTTCCGCCGTCATGCGCAGGCCGAGATTCTGCGCGAGCTGGACCAGCGTCCGCACGACCTTCGCGTGAAGCGGCACCCGCCTCATGTCGCTCACCAGCGACGCGGTGAGCTTCATCTCATCGAGCGGCAGCTGCGCCAGGTTGTTCACGGACGAGGACCCGGTGCCGAAGCTGTCGATCGCCAGCTGCAGGCCATGCTCCTTCAGGCGCGCCAGCGTGTCCTTCATCTGCTCTATGCCTCCCAGGAACGCGCTCTCGTCGATCTGGATCACCACCCGGTCCGCCGGAACGGCCCAGGTGCGGAGCGCGCGGTCCATGAACTCGGGGAAATCGGGTTGTGCGAGCGCACTGGCGCGCACCTTCAGGCCGACCGGCAGCGTGACGCCGCCGCGCGCGAGCTCTGCGGACTGGCGCAGCGCGTTGTTGAGCAGCCACCACGTCAACTCCCGCACAAGGCCTGCCGATTCGGCCGCGTCGACCGCCCGTGCCTCGGGTACGTCCCCCAGCTCCTTGTCCGACCAGCACAGCACGCAGTCGAGCCCTGCGATCTTGTTGGTACCAAGATCGAGCTGCGGCTCGAAAGCGATTCCGAGAGCGCCTTCTTCCAGGGCGGTCCGCAGCTTCGCCTCGTAGCGCTCCTTCAGCTCCTCGCTTTCGCCGTGCGCCGATTCGTAGACGGCCACCCGGTCCGTCTTGTCGCGCGCCGCCCGCACCGCCAGCTTGCCGTTGCGAACCAGCGTCTGGGGATCGGCGCCGTGATCCGGGTACATCGCGATGCCGATCACCGCGTCCGGTGAGAACGAGCGGTCGCCGATCGGAATCGGGGCTTCCAGCGCCCCGAGGATCTTGTTCGCCGCGAGAATGGCGACACCCTCGCCGGCTATGCGCGGCAGCAGGCAGGCAAGCTGATCGCGGCTCACGCGGCCCAGCTGGTCCTGCTTGCGCAGCACGCCCTCGCGCATGCGCCGGGTGACGCGCAGCATGAAGGCCTCGCCCCGCTGCATTCCCAGCAGGCTGTCCACCTGCTCCACCTTGGCGACCTGGAGCAGCAGGAGCCCGAGGTGCTTCTCCTCCTGCCTGTGGCTCTCTATCGTCGTGCGGAAGATCTCCATGAAGGTGTGGTACTCGGGGGTCGGCAGCGTGCGCACCACGCCGCCCTCCCCCTGGCCGCGCGCCGAGAGCGACGCGAGAACGGCAAGCTGCAGGAAGTTGAAGCGCTGCAGGGCAAGGAGCTGCGCGGCACAGCTTGCCGGGTCTTCGGCGTAGAGCCGCAGCGTGCCGCGCGTCATCGCGCTCTGGAAGCGCAGGCAGTCGCGGCGCATCCGCTCTATCGGCTCGCCCTCGGCGTCCATCGCCCACTCCTCGAGCGCCGCGTAAACCGGCCCGATCGGGTCGACGCCGGATTCGCCGGGAGACGCGGCGTCCGCGAGCGCGGTCGCGAGCGTTCCGGAGGTCGGAACGAAGAGGTCCGGCGCGCGCTCCCGCACGTCGACGAACACCGAGGCAACGCTGGCGATCGTGGCTGGATCGGCCCCGAACTCCTCCGCCAGGCGCCGGACCATGGCCGTCAGGCCGATGCCCGACTCCGGCTCGGCCCCGGCCGCAGCTACTGCCTCGGGGCCGTCAGATGAAGAATTCGGAGGTGTCAATCGGGACACTCCCCTTTTCCAGCGTGCGCTTGATGTTCGCCCGGTCGACGACCTTCGGTGGCTTTATCGGTTTCTTGCCGGAGTCGAGCACCACCATGACTTTCGGCATCAACCGCATCGCCTGATTCTGCGAGATCACGACCGCGGTTTCGCCCGAGTACAGCTCGACCAGCGCGCCCACCGGGTAGATGCCGATGCACTGGATGAACTGCTCGACCAGCGGTCCGTCGAAATAGACGTCGCGCCAGTTGTAGAGCATCGTGAGCGCGTTGGAGGGCGAGACCGCCTCGCCGTAGGGCCGCGGATGCGTCAAGGCGTCGAAGCAATCGACCAGGGACGCGATACCGCCGAAGAGCCCGATCTCTCCGGCCTTCATCCCCGCCGGATAGCCGCTGCCGTCGTAGCGCTCGTGGTGCAGGGCCGCGAGCTCGGGCAGGCCCGGCGGCAATCCGACGGTCTCCTTGAGGATCGCGACCGAATGCCGCACGTGGCTCTTGCAGACCTTCAACTCGACCTCCGTGAGGGGCTCCACCTTGTCGAGCAGGCTGGGCGGCAAGCGCACCTTGCCGACGTCCTGGAGGAGACCCAGCGTTCCCAGGAGATCGAGCTGGTCCCGGGGCAGGTGGAGAAAACGGCCGAAGGTGATCATGTAGATGGAAACCCCGAACGCGCGGTCGAGGGTGTGCCCGCCCGACTCCTTCATCTTGGCGAGCAGCAGCATCGTGTCCGGATTGCGCACGACGCTGTCGGTCATGCTCGTCACGGCTTCCTTCACGCGCGGGGCGTCTATCGCCTTGCCGGCCTTGATCGAGCTGAACATGTCCTTCATCACGGTGCTCGTCGTGGCCTGGGTCTTGCGGGCCGCCGGCACCTCCGCGGTGAAGGGCGCCTTCACCTCCCATACGACCTTCTCCTTGATGTCGTCGAGCACGCTCGGCGGCCGCATCTTGCCGGCGAACGGATCGACGCGGTCCTGCACGTCCATGCCCTTGTCCGTGTCGATCAGGACCGTCTTGCAGTACTGCTTGAGCGCCTGCAGCTGCGCCTCCGTGTTCAGCACGAACCCCTGGAACATGAACGGCGTCTCCGTCCACGGCCGGTCGAGCTCGTGTATGTACACGCCAAACCGCAGCTGATTTATGGAGACCTGCTTCTTCGCCATGAGCTTCGGGTTGTGGGTTTCGGGTTTTGCGTTTCGGGTTTCAGGTTCCGGGTTTCAACTCGAAACTCGAAACGGGGAACGCAATCAGAATTCGAAGACGTGGTTGTTCTGCAGCAGCCTCGGCGGCGACGTCGCGGAAAGCTCCTCGATCTCCTGCATGGTCAGCTCGATCTCGCTCGGCTTCAGGTGCGAGATGTAGATCTCCGCGGGGCGCTCCAGCTTGGCGAGCTCCTCGCCGAGCATGGCCGGGCACAGGTGCTTGGACAGCTCGGCAAGCCAGCGGTCCTTGTCCGAGAACGCGGTCTCGATGATGAGGAACTTGAGATTCTCGACGCGGTTCACCACGGTCCAGAGCGCGTCGTTGGGTCCCGTATCGCCGGTGAAAACCAGGCTCCCCTTGCCGCTGTCGAGCAGGTAGCCGACGGCCGGGACGGTGTGAATCGCGGGCAGCACCGTGATCCTGCGTCCGCCGAGATCGATCACCTTCCCCACCTCGACCTCCTCGTAGCGCAGCCACGGCTGCTCGGGCGTCGGTATCTGCGTGAAATCCGGCCAGATGTCCCAGTTGAACAGGTGCTTTTTCAGGGTTTCTATCGTGGGAGCCGTCGCGTACACGGTGACCGCCTTCGGCCGCAGCGAGCCCACCGAATCCAGGAAGAACGCGATCGAGTTGACGTGGTCAAGATGGGAATGCGTCACGAAGATATGATCGATCAGCGTCAGCTCGCCGAGCGAGAGGTCGCCGACACCGGTACCCGCGTCGATCAGGATGTCCTGGTCCACGAGGAAGGAAGTGGTCCGATTGTGCTGCCCGCCGATACCGCCGGAGCAGCCGAGCACCCGCAGACGCATTGCCGATTCGCCCTACCTCTTTTGTGAGGGCAGGATTACCGCCGCCATCCCCATACCGTGCCCCATGTTGGTGCGCTTCATGACGTTAATTTCCCATTATAGCCGCCATTCAAGCCTCCCAAGTCAGGAACTATCACCTGAGGTGGTGGACTTCCTGCCCCAGCATTTCGGGTGTAATGAGCGTGATGCCGCCCGCGGTCACGTGGAAACGGCCGCGGTCCACCTCGGGATTGCCCCCCGCGACAAGGTTGGCCGGGAGCCGGCAATAGCGATCGACGACGGCGCGCTTCAACCACACGCCGGGGCCGACGTCGACGTCGGGCAGCACCACCGAGTCCTCGATGGTTGAACGCTCGCGCGCGTGGACGTTGGAGAACAGCACGGAGCGCCTGACCGTCGCCCCGCTGATGACGTCGCCGCCGGACACCAGGGAGTCGATCGCGAGACCCCGCCGCTGCTCCTCGTCGAACACGAACTTGGCGGGCGGGAGCTGCTCCTGGTAGGTCCAGATCGGCCAGTCATGGTCGTAGAGATTGAGATCGGGCACGACCTTGGTCAGCTCGATGTTGGCGTCCCAGTAGGCGTCCACCGTACCGACGTCGCGCCAGTACGGGACGCCCTCGACCATGTTCACGCAGCTGGTGGAGAAGCTGTGTGCGTAGACCGCGTCGCCCCGCTCAACCAGCCGGGGAATGATGTCGTGGCCGAAATCGTGGCCGGTATCCTGCGCTTTCGCATTGCGGATCAGCTCGTCGTAGAGAAACGACGTATTGAACACGTAGACACCCATGCTGGCGAGCGCCCTGTCGGGCTTGCCGGGCATGGGCGAGGGATGCTGCGACTTTTCCTGGAATCCCGTGATGCGCCAGCGGCCGTCGACCTGCATCACGCCCAGGCTCCGGGCATCGGTGAGCGGCACCTCGATGCAGGCGACCGACATGCGCGCCCTCCGCCAGACGTGCTCCGCCAGCATCTTCCCGTAATCCATCTTGTAGACGTGGTCACCGGCGAGTATCAGCACGTAGTCCGGCGCGTGCCGGCGCAGCATGTCGAGGTTCTGGTACACCGCGTCGGCGGTGCCGCGATACCAGTCTTCCGCGCCGGGACGCTGCTGGGCCGGGAGCAGTTCCACGAATTCGTCGAAGCGCCCGTCGAGGAAGCTCCAGCCACGCTGCACGTGCCGGATGAGGCTTTGTGCCCGGTACTGCGTGCAGATCCCGATGCGCCGGATGCCGGAGTTGACGCAGTTGGAGAGCGTGAAATCGATGATGCGGAATTTGCCGCCGAAGGGCACCGCGGGCTTCGCGCGCCACTCGGTCAACTGCTCCAGCCGGGTACCCCGGCCTCCCGCGAGGACCAGCGCCATGGTCTTGCGCGTGATGTCGCTGACGAGCCGGCTGTCGTCCTTTTCCATGATGGCAAGATAGTCCAGATGCGGGCGTTCGTGAAGGGTTATCCCGCACCGGCCACGCTGGCCCGGATCAAGGGGAATGCATCCCGTCCGCCCGGGCCGGGTTCAGGTTCAAAGTGACGCGCAACGTCCGGGGGTCCTCGGGCCCAAACTCGGACTTGAATCCAAGCCGGGCAGCGAGGTGCAGCATCGGCGCATTGCCGGCCAGCACGTCGCCGGTCAGTTCTTGCGTCCCGCGGCTCGCGCAGTAGCGGATCAGCTTCTCGAGCAGCACCCGGCCGAGTCCCCTGCCCTTGAGATCGGAGCGCACCAGCATGGCGAACTCGGCGCTCGTATTGTCGGGGGCCGCCATCGCGCGCGCCACGCCCAGGGTTTCCGGGCCGCCTTTCCCGTTCGGCGCGGTGGCTATGAAGGCCATATCGCGGTCGTAGTCTATCTGCGTGAAGCTCGCGAGCTCGGTGTGGTCGAATGCGCGCTTCGAGCGAAAAAAACGGTACCGGATATCGTCCGACGTCGTCCGGGCGAGAAGCTCGCGGTGCTGTGGCTCGTCCTCCGGCCGTATCGGGCGCAACAGTACCCGGCGACCGTCGAATACGATCCACTCCTCCAGCTCGCCCGGATAGGGACGTATGGCCAGGCGCTGCGCCCCGGGTGTTGCGGATTTCGCCACGCGCACGCGAACGTCGAGGGCGATCACGCCGGCCGCGTCGGCGATCAGGGGATTCACGTCGAGCTCTACGACCTCGGGAAGGTCGGCGGCGAGCTGGGAGAGTTTCACCAGGGCGAGATCGAGTGCCTCGCGCTTCACGGCCAGCTGATCGCGATAGCTATCGAGAAGCCTGGCCACCCGCGTGCGTGACACGAGGTCGCGAGCAAGCGCCATGTTGAGCGGCGGCAGGGCAACCGCCTTGTCACCGGTCACTTCCACCGCGATACCACCGTGGCCAAACAGGATTACCGGCCCGAAGACGGCGTCCGTCGCGATCCCGATGATCAGCTCTCGGGCCCCGGCCCGTTGCACCATGCGCTGGACGGTAAATCCGGAAAGTCTGGCCTGCGGGCGCAACGCCGCGCACCGTGCGCGCATCGCCTCGGCAGCCGCTCGCACGGCTTCCGCTGACGCCAGGTTGAGAACGACTCCGCCCACGTCCGATTTGTGACTGATGTCCGGCGAAAGTATCTTCACCACGACCGGAAATTGCAGCTCCTGCGCGACCCGCGCCGCCTCTTCCGGGTCCCGGGCAATTCTCGTTTCGACCACCGGTATGCCGTACGCCGCCACCAGGCGCTTCGCTTCCGCTTCGCCGAGCATCGCTCCCCCTGCGGCAAGGGCCGCCTCGACGATGCCGCGCGCCGCGACCGTGTCAGGCACGAAATCCTCCGGGATCGAAGGTGGCGCCTGCATCAGCAACTCCTGGATGCGGTGGTATTTCGCGATCTGCAGAAAACCCTGCACCGCTTCCTCCGGCGTGGCATACGTCGGCGCGCCCGCCGCGCTGAAGATGGCGTCGGCCTCCCTGACGCTTTCCCCGCCCAGCCAGCAGGCGAACACGTTGCGCCGCGTCTCCGTGACCAGGGGCGCGCAGGCGCGCGCGATCGCGGCGCTCGGCACGATCGCGGTCGGCGCGTGTATGAAGAGCAGGGCATCGGCTTCGGGCGCCGCCAGCAGCGTGTTGAGCGCGGCGACGTAGCGCTCGGCCGGCGCGTCTCCGATGATGTCCACCGGGTTGCCGCGCGACCAGGTCGAAGGCAGGAGCTCGTCGAGCTTTCGCAGCGTCGCGTCGGACAGGGCCGCGAGGCGCCCGCCGCCCGCGATCAGCGCATCGGTCGCCATCACGCCCGGCCCGCCGCCGTTGGTCAGGATCGCCAGCGCGCGTCCCCGCAGAGCCCGCGCGCGCGCCAGCGTCTCCGCCGCGTCGAACAGCTCGGTCGTGGTCGCCACGCGCAGGACTCCGGCCCGCGCCAGCGCGGCATCGTAGACGTCGTCCGTTCCCGCCAGCGCCCCGGTGTGCGAGGAAGCGGCCTTCGCCCCTTCCGGCGCCCTGCCCGCCTTCACGGCGATGATCGGCTTGTTCCGCGCCGCCGCCCGCGCGGCGGACATGAACTTGCGCGCGGCAGTGATCGACTCGATGTAGAGCAGGATGGAGCGGGTACCGGGATCGGCTCCGAGGTAGTCCAGCACGTCGCCGAAGTCGACGTCGGCGCCGTCCCCGAGGGAGATGAAATGGGAAAAACCCACCCGCCGCGAGCTTGCCCAATCGAGCAACGACGTAGCGAGGGCTCCCGATTGCGAGACGAACGCGACTTTGCCGGGCAGGGATTGCGAGTGCGCAAAGCTCGCGTTCAATTTCACGCCGGGCACGAGCAAGCCCACGCAATTGGGGCCCAGCACGCGCAGCAGGTGCGGCCGCGCGGCGTCCAGCATCGCCGCGGTCAGCGATCGTCCGTCCGGGGTTCGCGCGCGGGACAGGCCGCCGGTCAGGACGATAGCCGCGCGCGTGCCACGCGCTCCGAGCGCTGCGATGACACCTGGGACAGCCTGCGGCGGCGTGCACACGACGGCCGCATCCGGAACCCCGGGCAACGTCGCAACATCGGGATACGCAAACCTGCCCGCAACGGTGCGGCGCTTCGGGTTGACGGGCCAGATGGGCCCGGGGAATCCGCCATCGAGCAGGTTGCGCATCACGGTAGCGCCGACGCTGCCTGGCCGGTCCGTCGCCCCGATCACCGCCAATGATTGCGGCCGGAACAGGAATTGCAGGTTTCGTATGCTCATGGCGGGTTCACAATATAGTCCTTCCCGCCGGAATACCGTAAATTTCGCTGGCATTGCAGCGAACCCCGGGCGCGGTTCGGAATCGAACCACCGGGACGGGAGGACACGGATTGTATGAGACGCGTGCACCGCATGCCGTTCGGCGCCGAGTTGGTCGAGCCGGGGCGCACCCGCTTCAGGCTGTGGGCGCCCGCGGCGCGGGAGGTGGCGCTCGTGCTTGCGCAGGACGGTCGAAGCGATCGCCTGGCCATGCAGCAAACGGACGGCGGTTGGTGGCAGTTGACCGCATCCACGCCCGCGTCCGCACGCTACCGTTACCTCGTGGATGACGGTCGCGAGGTACCCGATCCGGCGTCGCGTTTCAATCCGGATGACGTGCATGGTGCAAGCGAAGTGGTGGATCCGGCGGCGTTCGAGTGGGAAGACGGCGGATGGCGCGGCCGGCCGTGGGAGGAGGCGGCGATCTACGAGCTGCACGTCGGAACGTTCTCTCCCGAAGGCACGTTCGCCGGCGTCGAGGCGCGGCTCGATTACCTGTCGGACCTGGGGGTCACCGCCATCGAGTTGATGCCGGTCGCCGATTTTCCCGGGCGCCGCGGCTGGGGCTACGACGGCGTGCTGCCCTATGCCCCCGACGCGGCCTATGGCAGGCCGGAGTGCCTCAAGCGCCTCATCTCCGCGGCGCACGCGCGCGGTCTCATGGTGCTGCTCGACGTGGTCTACAACCACTTCGGGCCGGAAGGCAACTACCTGCATCTCTACGCGCCGCAGTTCTTCACGGACCGCCATCACACGCCGTGGGGCGCCGCGATCAATTTCGACGGAGAGCGCGCGCGGCCGGTGCGCGATTTCTTCATCCACAACGCGCTCTACTGGCTCGAGGAGTTTCACGCCGACGGGCTGCGCCTGGACGCGGTCCATGCCATCGCCGACGATTCCACGCCGCACATACTGGAGGAGATCGCGGCCGCGATCCGGACCTGCCCCGGATTGGAGCGCCGCGTGCATCTCGTGCTCGAAAACGACAGCAACCAGGCGCGCTACCTGCGACGCGCGGCTGACGGCGGCGTAGCGATGTACGACGCGCAATGGAACGACGATGTCCACCACGCTTTCCATGTCCTGCTGACCGGCGAATCCGACGGCTACTACGCCGACTACGCCCACGATCCGACGCGGCTCCTGGGGCGTTGCCTCACGGAGGGGTACGCCTACCAGGGCGAGCGCTCCCCGCACCGCGGCGGCGAGCCGCGCGGGGAACCGAGCGCGAGCCTGCCGCCGGCGGGGTTCGTCTCTTTCCTCCAGACTCACGACCAGGTCGGCAACCGGGCGTTCGGCGAGCGCCTGGCGGCGCTCGCGGACGAGCCGGCGTTGCGCGCCGCCACGGTCGCCTGGCTGCTCGCGCCGGCGCCGCCCATGCTGTTCATGGGCGAGGAATTCGGCGCGGTAACGCCGTTCCTGTACTTCTGCGACTTCTCCGGAGAGCTCGCCGCGGCCGTACGCGACGGCCGGCGGCGGGAATTCGCGAAGTTTGCCCGCTTTGCCGATCCCTCGGAACGCGACGTCATACCGGATCCGAACGATCCCGCGACTTTCGCGCGCAGCAAGCTCGACTGGACCTGCACGGCACGTGAGCCGCATGAACGCTGGCTCGCGCTCTACCGGCGGCTGCTCGCGCTGCGGCGGGAACACCTGGCGCCGCGGCTCGCCGGGATGGGCGGAAATGCCGGACGGTTCGCGGAGCTCGGCGCAGGCGCACTGGCGTGCGAATGGCATCTCGGAGACGGGGCGACCTTGCGCATCTGGCTCAATCTCTCGCAACGAGAGCTCGTCCTCTCTGCGCCGCCAGCGGGCGCGCAGATTTTCTGCGAGCCTGCCGCCGCGGAGCACACCCTCGCGGCGCGGCGCCTGCCTGCCTGCTCGGCGGCGTCCTACCTGGAACCCTCGAATGGCCGATGATCTGAAGGGTTCCGCAGCAGTGCGCCGCCCGATAATCCCGCGCGCGACCTATCGCCTGCAGTTCAACCGCGAGTTCACGTTCCGCCAGGCTGTCGAGATCGTGCCGTACCTTGCCGAGCTGGGCGTCTCCCACATCTATTGCTCGCCGTACCTGCGGGCACGGCCGGGCAGTATGCACGGCTACGACATCATCGATCACGACTCGTTGAATCCCGAACTCGGCAGCCACGAGGACTTCGATCGCTTCTCGCGGGTCCTGCGCGAGCACGGCATGGGCCAGATCCTCGACGTGGTTCCCAATCACATGGGCGTCATGGGAGCGGACAACGCGTGGTGGATGGACGTGCTCGAAAACGGCGAGGCGTCGATCTACGCCGGTTTTTTCGACATCGACTGGCAGCCGGTCGACCTGGTGCTGTCGGGCAAGGTGCTGGTGCCGGTGCTGGGCGATCACTATGGCGTCGTGCTGGAGCAGGGAGAACTCCGCCTCGTCTTCGAGCCGGGTAATGGAGCGTTCAGCTTCTGCTACCACCAGCACCGGTTTCCCGTCGATCCGGTGACCTATCGCCGGATCCTGGAGCGCGCGCTCGAGCTGATGCCGGCGCTGCCACCGGGGGCACGCAACGAGCTCGAGAGCCTGGCGAGCGCGTTCGGACGCCTGCCGGCGCGTGGCGAAACTGCGGCGGACACGCGCGCCGAGCGCAACCGCGACAAGGAGGTGTACAAGAAGCGCCTCGCCGCGCTCGCCGCCGCCGAACCGGCGATCGCGGCCGGGATCGAGGCGGCCGCGAGCGCCATCAACAGCACGCCGGGCGAGAGCGCGGGCTTCGACGCGTTGCACGAGCTTCTCGAGGACCAGCCCTATCGTCTGGCCTACTGGCGCGTGGCGTCCGATCAGATCAACTATCGCCGCTTTTTCGATATCAACGAGCTCGCCGCGCTGCGCGTCGAGGACGAAGCCGTGTTCGAGGCGACCCACCGCCTGGTCCTCGAGCTGCTCGCGGACGGGCGGGTGGACGGGCTGCGCGTCGACCACCCCGACGGCCTCTACGATCCGGCCCGCTATTTCCGCCGCCTGCAGGAGCGCTTTGCCCCCGAAGCGAAGCTGCCGGGGGCATCGCGGGAGTGGCCGCTGTACCTGGTCATAGAGAAGATCACTGCCGGGCACGAGCGGATGGCGGAAAGCTGGACGGTCCACGGCACTACCGGCTACCGCTTCGCGAACGTCGTGAACGGCCTCTTCGTCGACACCGGCGCACGGCGGAGGATGGACCGCGTGTACCGCGCGTTCGCGGGACCGGTGCCGGAGTTCGCCGAGGTCGCGTACCACTCGAGGCTCCTCATCATGCGCACGGCGCTCGCGAGCGAGCTCGCCGTGCTCGCGAACCGGCTCGCCCGCATCGCGCAGGCGGACCGGCGCACGCGCGATTTCACGCTGAATCCGCTGCGCCAGGCGCTCTCCGAGGTGGTCGGCTGCTTCCCGGTGTATCGCACGTACCTCGATGCTGAAACGGGCGAGCAGGCAAGCAGCGACGACAGACGCCATATCGAATGGGCCGTGGCGCAGGCGAAGCGCAGGAGCCGCGCCGCCGATGTCACCATTTACGACTTCGTGCGTTCGGCGCTCCTCGGGCATCCGGTCGACGGCGCCGGGGAGGCTCTTACGCGGCTCACGCGCGAGTTCGCGATGAAGTTCCAGCAGTTCACCGGCCCGGTCACCGCGAAAGGCGTGGAGGACACGGCCTTCTACCGCTATCACCGGCTGGTGTCCCTGAACGAGGTGGGCGGCGATCCGGATTGCTTCGGCTTCACGATCACCGCCTTTCACGGAGCGAACCGGGACCGTGCCCGGCACTGGCGGCACACGATGCTCGCGACCTCCACTCACGACAACAAGCGCGCCGAGGACGTGCGCGCGCGCATCAACGTGCTCTCGGAAATGCCCGCGGCCTGGCGGCTCGAAGCCCGCCGCTGGAGCCGGTTGAACCGGCACCGCAAGCGCCAGGTGGACGGCGCCGAAGCGCCGTCGCGCAACGACGAGTACCTGCTCTACCAGACGCTGGTCGGCGCCTGGCCGGCGCCGGAGCCGGACGAAGCGGGACTGGCGCAGTTCTGCGAGCGCATCGAAGCCTACATGCTCAAGGCCGCGCGCGAAGGCAAGGAGCACACTTCCTGGATCAACCCGAACGACGAGTACGAGAAGGCGCTGGTGGAATTCGTCCGCGCCCTGCTGCGAACGGCGGCGGCCGCGCCTTTCCTCGAGCGGCTCCGCGCGTTCGTCTCGGCGATTGCCCGCATCGGGCGCATCAACAGCCTGGCGCAGCTCGCCGTCAAGCTGACGGCGCCGGGCGTGCCCGACTTCTACCAGGGCGCCGAGTTGTGGGCGCTCGACCTCGTCGACCCCGACAACCGCAGGGCTGTCGACTATCCGTTGCGGCGCTCGCTGCTCGCAGAGCTGCAGACGCAGTTCGACTGCGCATCGGCTGAGTGGGCAGAGCGTGCCCGGTCGCTCCTGGAAAACATGGACGACGGACGGGTCAAGCTCTACGTCACGTGGCTCGGACTGAGCACGCGATGCGAGGTACGGGAGTTGTTCGACGAGGGCAGCTACGTGGCCCTCAAGACCTCGGGCGAGCACGCGGACCGTTTGTGCGCGTTCGCGCGCGTCCACGGCGAGGCTGCTTCCATCACCGTCGTGCCGCGGCTGATCGCGGGCCTCGACACGAACGATGCAGCGCCGCTGGGAGAGGCGGCGTGGAAGGATACGCGGGTCGAGTTGCCGCGGGAGCTGGCGGGGAGCTACGCCAATATCTTCACCGGTGAGACGGTGAGTGAGGATGCCTCCAAAGGCTTACGCGTAGCGGATTTGTTCGCGAACTTTCCGGTAGCGGTCCTTACGCGCGGCGGCGCGAAGTAACGTTACCTTCCTGGTAGTAGAACTCAATCCGGCAGTCAGCCACGCTCGTGCCGAATGACATTGAACCCTTCATCCTCTGACGGTGGCCGGAAATACACGGTGACTGCATCGAACTCCGCCTCCGATGTCCAGGCAGTGCCCGCGGGAAGACTCTTGCTGCGCTCTCTCAGCTGACGCTTGCACAAGGCGTCCGGGGCGTCCACGAAATGCAGCTCATGCTCCGCATGGGCGTCCTCGAACAAGCGGCGGAACCACGCGCGCTGCGTCTTCGTATTGCCCGGAAAGTCCAGCACGACCGAGATACCTCTGGATAGCAGAGAGCAGATATGCGGTGTAAGTGCCTCCCTGACTCGCGCGGAGTACTTGTCGAAGTCTGGGATGTCCGCGATCTCGCCGGGGAACAGCGTGTCCAGGAAGTCGTCCTGCACCAAGAGCACCGCATTTTCGCGCTCGGCGAGATGCCTGGCCAGGGTCGACTTGCCGGCCGCCATCTTGCCGCACAGGAAAATCAATTTCGCTGAATGGCCCATGTCTCGACGAGTTTGAGCCACTTCACAGCTGATAGTCGAGAGCAAGGCGTGTTTGCAGCTTGCCCGCCTGACGCAGGCATTCCCTCATTCGCCGTTCCAGCTCGTTCAGCCCACCCGGGGCGATCCGGTTGGATTCGGCGCGTGCGTGGCCGTCCGGCGATGCCGCCTGGCTGCGCAGGCGCAGCATCTGGACAAAGAAAAACGCCTCGACGGCAGCGTTTGTCTCATCAGCGCCTGGGGATCGGTGTCGCCGATCCACGAATCGAAGCGGGATAGCCATTCGTCGATACTCAGACACCACTGTGGATTACCGGCCATTATGTCGCCGTCGCACAAAGGATAGCCGCACGCGTCGAGCGCGCGGTTCACCGCCTGCGCGAAAGGCAGCAGCCGCTCGCGCAATCCCGCCGCAGTCTCGCCCGGACCGACCGCGAAGATGAAGCCGTTATCCTGGTCGGTGCTGATCGTCTGTTCGTAGCGGCCTTCGCTGCCGAAGCCGAGCCAGCCCCACTCGATGCCGTGTAAATCGTGCCGCGCATGCTCCAGCTCGATCACGCGGCAGGTCAGTGCATCGTTCAGGGTCGAGATGATGAGCACCAGCGGCTCCGCGGCGGTGCCGACGCTCGCCAGGTCGCGGGCAAGCGCACGGATGTCGCGCGCCGCCTGCTGCAGTTCTTCCAGCTCCGCGGCGCCAGCTATATCGCGGCGAATGTTCCGGATGCCGACCCGCTGCAGGACGAAGAGATCGCGCTCGAAAACCACCCCGATCAGCCGCCCGCCGTCCACGACCGGCACGTGCCTGATGCCGTGCTGCGCGATCAGCAGCGCCGCATTGTAGGCACTAGCTTCGGCCGGCAATGTGCGTGGCGCCGGGGTCATGACCGACGCGATCGGCTCCTCCAGCCTGCCGCCCGCGAGCGCGACGCGGTCGAGGACGTCGTGCCGCGTGAGAATGCCGAGGGGAGAGCCCCCGGCGCGACGATCACGATGGAGCCTGTTCTCTCCCGCTGCATTGCCCGCAGCGCATCTGCTATCGGGGTATCAGGCAGGCAACTGACGGGTGCGCGCCGGATCAGCGAGCGCAGCGTGCGCTCCATGGACTGCTGCTCGGTGACGAGGCTAGCCTCCTGCATTGCCTTGCCATCCACTCGCTATGGCTCCAGCCTCTGTTCGCCACGGGTCACCGCTGTTCCGGTCACTGGTCACCGGTCACTGGTCACGCTCAGCGGTGACCTATATTACCCGCGAGTAACGCCCGTCATCCGGGGCGCCGGCGAGATAGCGGTCGAACACCATGCAGATCCGGCGCACCAGAAAGCGACCCGTCGAGGTGACGCTCACCCAACCCGGTTCGAGCGTAACGAGCCCGAACTTTTCGAGTTCTCGCAATTGTTCCAGCTCGGGAGCGAAATAGCCGTCGAAATCGATCAGGTAGGTGACCGAGATCGCCTTCTTCGATACGGTGAAATGGCACATGAGATCCTGTATCACGGCGCGACGCAGGAGATCGTCGGGCTTGAGTTCCAGCCCGCGCATCACGGGCAGCTCGCCCCGGTCGAGCCTGAGGTAGTAATCGTCGAGCGCACGACAATTCTGGCTGTACGATGCGCCCACGGAGCTTATGGCAGACAGGCCCAGCCCCACGAGATCGCGGTCCGCGGAGGCGGTGTACCCCTGGAAACCCCGGCGCAGACGGCCCTGCCGCTGGGCCACCGCCAGCGCGTCGCCCGGCAGCGCGAAATGGTCCATGCCGATGTACTCGTAGCCCGCCGCGCCCAGCAGCTCGACCGCGAGCGCAAACAGCTCCAGCTTGGCTTCCGGCGTGGGCAGGTCCGTCGCCGCGATTCCCCGTTGAGGCTTGAACAAGTGCGGCAGGTGGGCGTAGTTGTAGAGCGCGATGCGGTCCGGGCGAATCGCGATCACGCGCTCCAACGTTCGCTTGAAGCTCGCGAGCGTCTGTCTCGGCAGACCGTACATGAGGTCCACATTGATCGAAGAGAACCCCGCCCGCCGCGCGGCCTCGATTACCTCGAGCGTCCGCTCCTCGCTCTGGCGCCGGTTCACCGCCCGCTGCACGTCGGGATCGAAGTCCTGCACGCCGAAGCTCACGCGATTGAACCCGATGGCGCGCAAGGCCGCAATCGAATCCGTCTCGACCGAGCGCGGATCCACCTCGATCGAATACTCGCCATCGGCGGCGAACTGAAAGCGCGCCGCGAGCGTGTTCCACAGCGCCTGGAGGGCGGCTACGTCGTAATAGGTCGGTGTGCCCCCGCCCCAGTGCATCTCGCCGACGCGGGGATCGTCGGAAAAGAGCGCGCCCTGCAGCTCGATCTCTCGCGCCAGGTAGTCGAGATATCGAACGGCCCTGGCTCCGTCGCGCGTTACGATCCGGTTGCAGGCGCAATAGAAGCACACGTCGCGGCAAAACGGGAGATGAACGTAAAGCGACAACGGACGCTGGACACCTCCCGTATTGCGCCGGGCGATTGCTGCCCGATAGGCATCGGCCCCGAAGGCGTCGACGAAGCGGTCTGCAGTCGGATACGACGTGTAGCGAGGTCCCGGTCGATCGAATCGACGGATCAGCTCGGGAACGCACTCAACCATAGTGGCGTTCATCAGCGTTGTTCTACTGTCTCTCGAATAGAGCGTAGCGAGCAGTCTCGCACGGCAAGTCCGAGGAAAGCTTGATACAGGTCAATGGAATCCCCCTCGGTGGCCGGCTATGCCATGACCACCTGGCTGCCAATGCTGCGCGATGACCCGCTACTGCTGCGCGAGCTTTCTGAGGTAGGCCACCAGCTGCCAGATCTGCTGATCGGTCAGGTTCCGGGACGGGGGCATGGCGGTGCCCGGCGACCCATAGCGAACGATCCAGAAGAGCTGCCCATCGGGTATTCCGTTCACGGTCTCTTTGCACGCGAAATTGCGGGGAGGCGGACTGTATTGGCTCGCCAACTCGCCTTTGCCATCCCCCTTGGCTCCGTGGCACATAGCGCAAGGGAGTGACTTGGACTTTCCGGCATACAGGCCCTGGCCCGCAGCCAGCGTCTCCGCATCAATCGCGAGAGGGTTGGTCCGGGCAAGGTATTCCGCTGGCGCTTTATCGGTGAAGCGCGGCTGCGGGCATTCCCCGGGCGGGGGCAGTCTACCGTCCGCCGCGACGGCCTGCCCGGCCAGGCACAGACCAAACAGCACCAGCCTGATCAGGTTCCACCTTCCATCTTGCAAGGATTTCATCGGTAGTGTCGACGAGTGTCAGTCGTCATCAATACGTCGCGGCTAGCGGCGGGCCGGGCATCGACCTCACACGATCCGATCCAGCGGCAACTGGAAAAGACGGATTCTGTCGTCCGCCCGCTTGGTTCCCGCGTTGGCTGCTTCGATGGCCTCGATGAGACGCTCCAGCGGTGCTTCCTCACGAAACGCGATCATCATGACCGAATTCGTGCTGGGATAGCCTCCCCGCCCGAAATGCGGCTCCGTGCCGTGGCCCTTGCCGATCGCCTGGTCCCACCGGGTGAAATAGTCGATACCGGCCGCCTCCAGCAACTCCAGGACCTTGGCATTGAAATGCTCGTTGTGGACCAGGAAGACTATTTTCATGCCGCTCTCCTATTCAATAACAGCGAATGCCCCGCGCCGCTTGAAGGAGGTCACTCTCCTACCCGCCCCAGCGCCGCCAGCTTGTCGAGCCATTTACGCCGCTGCGCCCCGCCGCAGGTCTCCACCGCGCCGATCAGTGTTTCCCTGACGGGCTTGATGCCGACGAAGCCGAGTATGTTTCGCTCCAGGCTCTTCAGGCTATGCGCGCGGAAGTACCAGCGGTACACGAGCGCCGGCATGCCCATGGTCACGACGATGCGCGCGGAACGCCCCGCGAGGAGCCTGTCCCAGATGGCCGCCCCTTCGGCGCTCGCGATGGCGAAGCCCGGCCGCAGCGCCTGCTCGAGAAACGCCTTGAGCAGAGCAGGCATGGAGCCGAGCCACAGCGGATACACGATTACGAGGTGGGTAGCCCACTGGATCGTCGCCTGGGCGCTGCGTATGGCTTCCGGGAAAACCGAGCTCTCCCACTCGTCCTTCGAACGCAATACCGGAAAATCCACGCGGGCTACGTCGATTTCCTTCAATTCGTGCCCGGCAGCGCTCGCCCCCCGCGAGTACGCCTGCGCAAGCGCGTGGCAGAAATGGGTTCCGGTGGGATCGGGATGGCCCTGGATGATGGCGATGCGGCCCACGAGCCGATTACCTTCCGAGCATGCGGTAATAGGTGCTGTCGAGGTGTTCGACCACGTCCGAGATCTCGCCATCCGACCAGTTCAGCTTCTGTTCCTTTGCCCACCCGGCAACGATCCCCCGCAGCTCCTTCAGGTTCATCGGCAGCGGCGCCGCACGGCGATGCACCTTCGAGGTGTGGCACACCACGCAGTGATTTTCATAGAGCAGACGGCCGCGCTCCGCGTCCGGCAGTTCCGCGCCCCAGGCCGGCAGCGCGAGGCCGGCGGCCAGCGCAAGCAACCAGCATCCCTTCCGCTGCCACGACGGCGCGGTCGTCCGGATCTCCGCACCGCGTTTGCCCGGCGAAATCAACCGGCGCATTCCCGTATCACTTCGGCTTCTGTTTTTCGACGATGGCATCGATGCGTGCTCCGGCTTCGATCAAGTCCCGTCTGCGGTAACCGCCCGGGTTCGCGGGACGAAAGCGGGCAGCCATGAAAAAAGCACAACATTCGGCGAGACGCCGCCGCTGCTCCTCTTCCACCGTCACGCCTCCCGCCGCCAGCCGCGCCGTCTTCGAGCGCGCGCCCTTAACCCTTCGCCGATGTTCGCGCAACGCCATATCCGTCTCCTGTCTATGAGTGATCGTCCGACTCGATCGATGCCGGCATCTGCGAGCGCTCTTCCGGAGCCGATGGCTCCTCCCATGGACGCTCGCGCACGCCGTCGTCGACGCCCAGCTTCAGCGACCTGACGAAGAGGTTCTTGAAATAGTCGCCGACGCGCTCCACCCGCTCCATGGAGAGGTTGCCATCCGCGACCGGCTTGTCTTTCGTGTCGTTCATCGCCGTTTGCACTTTCCGCGAAACGGGTCTCGCGGCCTTGTACGCATGATGCGCGCCCTGCAGAACCGCGTTTTGATCTGAATCAAGAAAAGGCGATTGAGCGCTACTCGCCGCCGGTTTCGTCACCGAGCAGTATTGATTGATCTGTATCAATACGATGACGTTCCAGAGTCGGTAAGTTGCCATCCAGGTTCTCTCGGAAAGGGCCCGGGCTCCCGCGCGGAAGGCAAGGGACCCAACCACGAAATCATCGCGAAAGGAGCTAAACATGTTTAGGAACATTCTGGTCCCCACAGACGGATCGTCACTGTCGCGGCGGGCGATCAAGCTTGCGGTGGGTCTTGCAGCCGAGCAGAAAGCACGCGTGACGGGATTTTTCGTCGGTCCGGACTGGAACCCCAACGTCTACGGGGACGCAGACGCGCCCACTTTCAGAGTGATCACGCCGTCCCAGCATGCTGCCAACGTCAGGAAGATCGCCGAGCGCCATCTCGGCGTCCTGAAGAAGGCCGCGGCGGCGGCCGGCGTGAGGTGCGAGTGCCTGCACGTCGCGGGACCCCATCCTTACCAGGAAATCGTCAAGGCGGCGCGGAAGAACCATTGCGATCTGATCTGCATGGCCTCTCACGGGAGGCGCGGGATCTCGAGGCTGCTGCTCGGCAGCGAGACGAGCAAGGTGCTTGCGCACGCCGGCATCCCGGTGCTGGTATGCCGATGAAGCCCCGCCGCGAGGTCAAGAAAGCGCGACGACAGGGGGCTATCCTGGTGCCCACGGACGGATCGCGGGCTTCCCGGCGCGCGATCAGGCAGGGCATACCCTACGCGCGCAGGTTGCGGGCCGGCATCGTGGGACTGCACGTCGTCTCGCCGTACGAGCTCGCGATCTATTCCAGGGCGCGTCCGGCGATCGTGACGCCGGACCAGTTCGAGAAACGCGCCACGCGGATATCCGAACGTATCCTCTCGGTGGTAAGTAAAACAGCGGCGGCGGCAGGGGTTCCCTGCCGGTGCCTCACCGTGTGGAATGCCGCGATCGCGGACGCCATCCTGCGCACCGCGCGCACCGAGGGATGCGAGTTCATCGTCATGGCGAGCCACGGGCGCACCGGTCTGCAGCGTATCCTGCTCGGCAGCATTACGCAGAAAGTACTGGCGGGAAGCCGCGTGCCGGTGCTGGTCCTGCCGCCGCAGTCCTAAGGACCTGAACCCGGCCCGGGTGCGAGCAGCTAGTAGCCGACCATATCCCGCAGGGCGCCGGCGTTGCGAAGCTCGATCTCGCGCTGCTGCACGCCGAGCAAGCCATCGCGCTGGAACCGGGAAAAGAGCCGGCTTACGGTCTCGAGCGTAAGCCCCAGGTAATTGCCGATTTCCTCGCGCGTCATGCGCAGGGTGAACCGGGTGGCGGCATAGCCCAGGCGCTCGTAGCGCCGCGACAGCGTGAGCAGAAATGCGGCAAGACGCTGTTCGGCGGTCATACTGCCCAGCATCTGCATCAATCCCTGGTCGCGGGAAATGTCGCCCGACAGCACCCGGAACAGGCTATGCTGCAGCGTCGGCACCGCGCCCGCCATTTTCTCCAGGGCGGCAAACGGTATGGCACAGACCTCGCAATCTTCCAGCGCGATGGCCGTGTAGCTGTGGCGGCCGGTGTTGATGGCTTCGAGGCCGAGCAGCTCGCCTGAGAGGTGGAAGCCGGTGACCTTTTCGTCGCCGTTGCGCGACACGCCGACCGTTTTGAAGGCTCCGCTCCTCACGGCATACAGCGATTCGAATTTGTCCCCGGCATGGTAGAGGGATGCGCCGCGGAGGATGCGCCGCTTGGCGCTCGCGATCTCGCCGAAGCGCGTCATATCCGTGGACTGCAGTTCGCACGGCAGACACACGTGCCGCAGGCAGCATGTAGCGCAGTCCGAGCACGCCTTCTTGGCGGGCGCTACAGCCTCGATTGCGAGCGGCACCGGACGCATCGATCGGACATTTCCTGTCAAGACGGTCTGCAACATGGCGGTCTTCCTCTCCGAATCAAACATGGCAATGTGAACGGTCCGGCTGTCCCACTCAGCCATCCCGCTCGCCTTTTCCGATCCCTTCGAGAATGGCGGTGATACGCTCGAAATCCGCGGATTTGTCGAGAAAGTACTCGGCGCCTGCGTCCGCGCTCGCTTTCAAATGCTGCGGCGTCGCGAAGTTGCTCATCACGATCGCCTTCATGTCCGGAAGCGCGGGCCGCACCCGGTTCAACACGTCGATGCCGGAGCCGCCGTTGTCGGCGAGCTTGATGTCCAGTATCGCGACGTCAGGGTGTGTGCTCGTGATACCGGCGACCGCCTCGTGGAAGCTCGCGGCGTCACCTACCACTTCCGCGCCTTCGACCTCGCGCACCAGCTCCAGCAGCCGTTCCAGCACCGCCGGTGAATCCTCAACGACGAATACCTTCATGGCTCCGCCCAGTGCGTTGTGAATATTCAGGTTCATGCCCCGCAGTATCGGTGCAGGCGCCCCGTCCGCCTATTGGCGAAGTGCTGAATCTGTCGGTAGGAAAGGAGGAAGGGGGGTAGGAATATTCCTACCCTAAGGGATGAGGGATGAGGGATGAGGGATGAGGGATGAGGGATGAGGGATGGGGATGAGGGATGAGGGATGAGCCACTCACGAATCGGGCTCGCCCGACTCGTCAACGAGCTTGTGACGCACAGCGTAGCGCACGAGGGCGGCCTGGTTGTCGAGGTGCATCTTCTCCATGATGCGGGTCTTGTGGGTACTCACGGTCTTCACGCTCAGGGAGAGCACCCCGGCGATGTCGCTAATCGTTCTACCGGCAACTATCATCTGGAAAACCTGGAATTCGCGGTCGGAGAGCAGCGTATGCGGCGCGGCTTCGTCCGCGGGCCGGTTGAAATCGAGCGCCAGCCTCTCCGCGGTCTCCGGGCTTACGTAGGCGCCACCCGCGGCGATGCGGCGGATCGCGGCGACGAGCTGGTCGGAGGCGGAGTCCTTGGTGAGATAACCGGACGCCCCGGCCCGGATGGCCCGCACCGCGTACTGGGCCTCGCCGTGCATGCTGAGGACCAGGATGCGCAGCTTCGGCTTTTCGCCCTTCACCTGCCGGATCAGCTCGAGCCCACTCCTGCCCGGCATGGACATGTCGAGCACCAGGACGTCGTAGTCGTGCTTGCGCACGCTCGCCAGCACTTCCTGGCCGTTTCCCGCCTCTCCCGTCACCGTCACGTCGCCGGTGTCGGCCAGGAGTTCCCGCAGGCCGGCCCTGACGATGACGTGGTCGTCGGCGAGGAGCACGCGGATCACGTCGCGGCCTCCGCGCCGGCGTAGCGTGCGAGCGGTATCGAGATCTCCACCACGGTTCCGCCCTCCGGCGGACTGTAGATGCGCGCGTTGCCCCCGAGCGTCTGCGCGCGCTCGCGTATGCCGAGCACGCCGTACGACTTTCTATCCGGCACCGGCGGCGGGAGCCCCACGCCGTTGTCGCAGACGCGAATGGTCAGCGCGTCGACGTTGCGGCCAAGCGTGATGCAGGCCTCGGTCGCCTGCGCGTGGCGGGCGACGTTGGTCAGGGCCTCCTGGACCATGCGGTAGATCGCCGTGGCCAGCGGGTCCTTCAAATCGAGGTCGCGGGGCTGGACGTCCAGCTTTACGGCAATGTTCGCGCGCTCCGCAAGCGAGCCGAGCAGGCTCTCGATGGAGGGTACGAGACCCAGGTCATCGAGCATCACCGGCCGCAGGTCGGCAGCGATGCGCCGTACGGACGCGATCGTGGTATCGACGACGCCTTTCATGCGCTCGGTGCGATCGACCAGGTTGTGCTGGCCCGCCGGCAGCCGGGCAGCGAGCCAGGCGACGTCCATCTTGAGGGCGGTGAGCCACTGGGCCAGCTCGTCGTGCAGCTCACGCGCGACGCGCGTGCGTTCAGCCTCGCGTACCTCGTTCATCACCCGCGAAAGCTCGCGCAGCTCGCCGTAGGAACGCTCCAGCGCCTCCTCGGCGCGCCGGCGCTCGCTCACGTCGCGCAGGATCACGGTGTAGAGCTTCTCCCCGTCCACCGTGACCTGCGAGATCGAGGCGTCGATGGGGAACTCCTCGCCGTCCGCGCGCAGGCCGAAGAGGTCGAGGCGAGCGCCCATCATGCGTGCCGTCACGCTGGTCTCGCCGAAGCGCGCAACGTGGTCGCGATGGGCGGCGCGGTATCGCTCCGGGATAAACCGCTCGAGCGGGCTGCCCATCGCCTCCTCCGCGCGGCACCGGAACATCCTCGCCGCGGTTTCGTTGAACACGACTATCCGTTGCGCGGCGTCGACCGTGATGATCGCGTCCATCGCCGACTGGATGATGCCGAGCAGCTGTTCGTTCGCAGTGCGCCGGTCATGGTAGGCGGACTGCAGCGCATTTTCCGATCTCTTCGCATCAGCCATGTCCCGCAATATGACCGTGTAGAGCTTGCGGTCTCCGATCCGGACCTGCGAGATCGATGCATCGATCGGGAACTCCTCGCCGTTCGCACGCAGCCCGTACAGCGTCAGCCGTGCCCCCATCCGGCGCGTGGTCGTGCCCGTTTCGCCGAAGTGCTTGATATGACGGTGATGCCCCGCGCGGAACCGCTCGGGTATCAGGCGTTCGAGCGGCGCCCCGAGTGCTGCCGCAACCGGCCATCCGAAGATGCGCTCCGCCGCCGTGTTGAATAGAAGGATGCTCTCGTTCTCGTCGACCGTGATAATGGCGTCCATCGCGGACTGCAGAATACCCAGGGGGTCGAGCGCAGCAACGGTCAGTGCGGTCAAGGGATAGTCCTCCTTGCCAGGGTCGATCGGTCCCGGCCGTAACGGTCGGCCGTGACGCAGATCACGGAGAAGTATACCGAAACGACAGTGCACCACGCCCGAGCGGCATACCCGCTCAGCACTGCGCCGCCGGATCCGCCGCGCCCTTCGTTGGTGTTGATCTGGATCAACAGCGACCGACAGCCGCC
>Ga0075418_10001883_pt1 | contig 23881 bp, 23 predicted proteins | sample SoiMetdeltSBSDD2_FD_81776 | JGI IMG/M metagenome (GOLD analysis project Ga0075418, IMG submission 81776) | Bulk soil microbial communities from a Populus tree surrounding site in Tennessee, USA - Soil MetaG P. deltoides SBSDD2 | ecosystem: Environmental > Terrestrial > Soil > Tree plantation...
GGTTCTCGCAGCCGCCCCCCTTGGCCATGATCGCGAGCTTAAGCTCGGCGCCCGGCACGACGTCCACGTGGATCACCGCCGGCGTGTTGTCGCCGGTGTTCACACGGTCGAACGGCGACTTCACCATCGATGCGCGCAGGAAGCCTTCCTTGTAGCCCTGGCGCACGCCCTCGTTGATCGCGTCGTAGAGCGCGCCGCCCGTGACGTGGACGTCCTGGCCGAGCTCGACGAAGCAGACCGCCACGCCGGTGTCCTGGCAGTACGCCACGCGCTTGGTCCGGGCGATCTCCGCATTCTGCTTGAGGATCTGGAGGACCTGCCTGCCGGCCGCCGACCGCTCGGTGGTGAGGGCCCGGTCGAAGGCGCGCAGCATCTCGGGGCCGAGATTCCAGTTGGCCTCCATGCAGAGCTTCTTGATGGTGTCGGTGATCGCCGACACGTGGATGTCGCGCATCAGGCGGTTCCCTGAGCCATCTGCGCCATCGCGGCCTTCGCGCCCTCGGCCATCTGCTTGGGCGGCACGTCCTTCACGTGTGTCGCCAGCCCCCACTGGTTGCCGTAGGGGTCCTGGAGCTTCCCGAAGCGATCGCCCCAGAACATATCGCTGGGCGCCATGATCGACGTGCAGCCGGCGTCCGTCGCCCGCTTGAAGGCGGCGTCGACGTCCGGAACGTACACCATGAGCGAGCCGGTCGTGCCGCCGAGCGAGGTCGGGGCCTTCTGCGAGCTCACCCCTGGGAACTCGTCGCTCAGCATGACGATCGCGTTGCCGATACGCATCTCGGCGTGCCCGATCTTGCCGCCCGGCGCCGCCATCCGCATCACCTCGCGGGCGCCGAAGGCACGCTGGTAGAACGCCAGCGCGCCGGCGCCGTCGTTCACCGTGAGGTACGGCGTCACCGAGGTGTAGCCCGGCGGGATCGGCGAGACCTTCTTCGCCGCGGGCCGGGCCTTGGCCTTCGCGCGGGCGGGAGCCCGCTTCGTCGCTTTCTTCTTGGCCATGATTCGTCTCCAGCTAGAGCTTGAGCTTGTCCACCAGCTCGCGCACGGCACCGGCCGACTTGTCGAAGGCGGCCTGCTCGTCGGGCGTGAGCTTGATCTCGATGATCTGTTCCACGCCGCCGCGGCCGAGCTTCACCGGCACGCCCACGTAGAGGCCCTTGGTCTTGTACTGGCCGTCGAGATACGCGGCGCACGGCAGGATCTTCTTCTTGTCCTTGAGGATCGCTTCCACCATCTCCACCGCGGAGGCGGCCGGCGCGTAGTACGCGCTGCCGGATTTCAGGAACGCGACGATCTCGGCGCCGCCGTTGGCCGTCCGGGTGACCAGCGCGTCGATTCGCTCCTTGGGCAGCAGATCGGTGATGGGGATGCCGGCCACCGTGGAATAGCGCGGCAGCGGCACCATCGTGTCGCCGTGGCCGCCAAGCACGAAGGCGGTGACGTTCTCGACCGACACGTTCAGCTCCTGGGCGATGAAGGTGCGGAAGCGCGCGGAGTCGAGCACGCCCGCCATGCCGACCACGCGCTTGGACGGAAAGCCGGACTTCTTCCACGCCAGCTGCACCATCGCGTCGAGCGGGTTGGTGACCAGCACGAGGATGGCGTTCTTGGAGCGCGCGCTGACCTGCTCGACCACCGAGCCGACGATCTCGGCGTTCTTGAACAGCAGGTCGTCACGCGTCATGCCGGGCTTGCGCGCGAGCCCGGCGGTGATTACCACCACGTCGGAGTCGGCCGTCTCGTCGTACCCATTGGAGCCGATGATGCTGGCGTCGTAGCGATGGATCGGGCCCGCCTGCGCCAGGTCCAGCGCCTTGCCCTGCGGGATGCCCTCCACCACGTCGACCAGCACCACGTCGCCGAGCTCTTTCTCTACCGCGTACTGCGCCACCGAGGCGCCCACGTTGCCCGCGCCTACCACGGTGATCTTCGGCCGAGCCGCCATCGAGATGTCCTTTCCTGACGTCAGTGCGCCTGGGCGGCGTTCAGCGCCGACCCGGCCTTGAACCACGCGATCTGCTCGCGAGTCATGGTGTGCTTGACCAGGATCTCCTCCGTCCGGCCGTCGGGCTTGCGGATCCTGAGCGTCACCGGCTTGCCCGGCTCCAGCCCGGCCAGGCCGACGATCGACACCCGGTCGTTCTGCTCGATGCGGTCGTAGTCCTTGGGGTCGCTGAACGTCAGCGGGAGCATCCCCTGCTTCTTGAGGTTCGTCTCGTGGATGCGGGCGAAGCTGCGCACCAGCACCGCCACGCCGCCGAGATAGCGCGGCGACATCGCCGCGTGCTCGCGACTCGATCCCTCGCCGTAGTTCTCGTCGCCGATGGCGAGCCAGGCCTGACCCTTGGCCTTCAGGTCTCGCGCCGTCTTCGAGAACGGCTGGCCGGCCTCCCCGGTGAGGGGGTTGACGCCCTTGCCACTCTCGCCGGTGAACGCGTTGGTCGCGCCCAGGAACATGTTGTCGCTGATCTTGTCCAGGTGGCCGCGGAAGCGCAGCCACGGCCCGGCCGGCGAGATGTGGTCGGTCGTCGTCTTGCCCTTGGTCTTCACCAGCACCGGCAGATCGTTGAAGTCCCGGCCGTTCCACGCCGCGAAGGGCCCGAGCAGCTGCAGCCGCTCGCTGTTGGCCGGCACCTCGACGGTGACCGAATCTCCATCAACCGCCGGCTCCTCGTAGCCCTCCGCGCCGCGAGCGAAGCCGTCACGCGGCAGCTCCTCGCCTTCTGGCGCCGTGAACCGGACCTTCTGGCCGTTGGGCGCGGTGAGCGTGTCGGTGAGCGGATTGAAGTCGAGCGTGCCGGCGAAGGCCAGCGCGATCACCAGATCCGGGCTGGTGATGAACGAGAGCGTCTCCTGGCTGCCGTCGTTGCGGCCCGGGAAGTTACGGTTGAACGAGCTGACGATCGTGTTCGGCTGGTTCGGGGCGATGTCAGTCCGCTTCCACTGCCCGATGCACGGGCCGCACGCATTGGCCAGCACGGTGCCGCCGATCGCGCTCAGCGTCTCGATCATCCCGTCCCGCTTGATCGTCTGGTAGATGCGCTCGGAGCCCGGCGTGATGAGGAACTTCGCCTTGGCCTTGAGCCCGGCCTTGAGCCCCTGCATCGCGAGGTGCGTCGCCCGCCGCATGTCTTCGTAGGACGAGTTGGTGCAGGAGCCGATGAGCGCGTTGGTGATGGTAGCCGGCCAGTTGTTGGCCTTCACCTCGCCGGCCAGCTTGCTGATCGGCCGTCCGCGATCCGGCGAGTGCGGGCCGACGACGTGCGGCTCGAGCGTGTCGAGATTGATCTCGACGATCTCGTCGTAGAAGGTCTTCGGCGACTCCGCGACTTCCGGGTCGCTCACCAGGTGCGGACGGAACTCCTCGGCCAGCGCGGCCAGATCGGCGCGCTCGGTGGCGCGCAGGTACGCGGCCATGCGCGCATCGAACGCGAAGAGCGAGGTCGTCGCGCCCAGCTCGGCGCCCATGTTGCAAATGGTCGCTTTGCCGGTGGCGCTGATCGACTCCGCGCCGGGGCCGAAGTACTCGATGATCTTGTTGGTACCGCCCTTGACGGTCAGCAGCGTGCAGAGATAGGTGATGACGTCCTTGGGGGCCGTCCAGCCCGAGAGCTTGCCCGTGAGGTGCACGCCGACCAGCTTGGGATGCAGCACCTCCCACGGCAGCCCGGCCATCACCTCGCCGCAGTCGGCGCCGCCCACGCCGATGGCCAGCATCCCGAGGCCGCCCGCGTTGGGCGTGTGCGAGTCGGCGGCGATCATTAGCGTGCCCGGCGTGGCGTAGTTTTCCAGCACGACCTGATGGACGATGCCCGAGCCGGGACGCCAGAAGCCGAGACCGTACTTGCGCGCCGCTGAGCGAATGAAGTTGTAGACCTCCTCGCTCTCGCGCACCGCGCGCTGCAGATCGTCGGCCGCGCCACTCTCGGCGCGGATCAGGTGATCGCAGTGAATGGTGGACGGCACGGCCACCCGCTTGCGGCCCGACATCATGAATTGGAACAGCGCCATCTGCCCCGTCACGTCCTGCAGCGCCACGCGATCGACGCGCAGCCGGAGAATGGCCTTCCCGCGCTCCCACTCCTGGCTGTCGAAATCCCAGCAGTGGGCGACAAGAATCTTCTCGGAGAGCGTCAGCGGACGACCAAACTTGCGACGTGCACGGACGAGGCTGTCGGGCATGGAGGCATACAGAGCGCGGAGCGGTGACGCAGCGGACATCGGGGCCTCCCTCTTCGCAGGCAAAAGGGCGCCACCTTCCCTGCGAGAAGGCGGCGCAGTCGACGACAAATAACTCTAACGCGGCGCGGCGTTAGGGTCAAGAATCGCGGACTCGGGTACCCTCCGGTCAGTGAACCGTGCCAGCCGGCTGGAGTACGTCAGGCGGGTGAACCGGGTGATCGATCACGTGCGCGATCACCTGGGCGAGGACCTGTCTCTGGCCGCCCTGGCCCGGCTGGCCGCCTTCTCGCCCTTTCACTTTCACCGCGTATTCCGGGCCGTCACCGGCGAGACCGTGTTCGGCTTCATCCAGCGGCTGCGAATCGAGCGGGCAGCCCACATCCTGCGCAACGACGCGGAGCGGAGCGTCCTGGAGGTGGCGCTGGACCACGGCTTCGGCTCGGCAGCGACGTTCGCCCGGGCCTTCCGCGCCCGGTTCGGCACCACGGCCACCGCCTGGCGGGCGGCGGCCGCCCGCCAGGAGCGCAAGCCAGGCAAAGCGATAGGCAAGGAGCGCAAAGCATCGGCGGGCCGAGGGGCTGACACTCGGAGGCGAAACGCCAAGGAGGCAGCCATGAACGTGCAGGTCCGCCAGACGCAGCCCTACCACGTCGCCTACATGCGCTACGTCGGACCCTACGGCCCCCACGGCATCCCCGAGCTCTGGATGAAGCTCCGCACGTGGATCGATGCTCACGGTCTCGCGTCGCCCGACACGGTCACGCTCGGCGTCGCCCACGACGATCCGAGCATCACCGCGCCGGCCCAGTGCCAGTACGACGCGTGCGTGGTCGTGCCGCCGGATTTCGCCGCCGACCGCGCCGTCAACGTGATGGACGTCGCGGGCGGCCGGTGCGCGGTAGCCCAGTTCGAGGGCACCGCCCACGAGATCCAGGGCGCCTGGGATCGCGTGTTCGCGGCGTGGCTCCCCGGCAGCGGCTACCAGCCGGACGATCGCCCCTGCTACGAGCTCTATCGCGGCAACCCCATGACGGCCTCGGGCCAGGGCGCGTTCCGGTGCGAGCTGTACTTGCCGGTGCGACCGCTCTGAAAGCGGGCGGGCGCCGCGCGCTCGCCCCGACTAAGACAGGCCCAGCAGCGTGCGGGTGGCGAGCGCGCGCAGGCGGATGATCGACGTGGTCGGCGCCAGCCCCATCGGACACACCTCGGTGCAGTTACCCTGGCCGTGGCACCGGGCGAGCGCGTCGTCGCTCAGCAGCACTGCCCACCGGCGCTCGGCGGCGGCGTCGCGCGAGTCGCGCAGGAGTGTGAACGCGCGGTTCAGCGCCGCCGGGCCGGGGAATCGCTCGTTGTGCGCCACGAGCGTGCAGGCCGACACGCACATGCCACAGCCGATGCACTCGATCGCCTCGTCGATCTCCCGCCGCTCCGCCGAGTTGGCCGGCATCAGCGCGTAGGGCTCGGCGTCCGGCGCTGGCGTCAGCGCGGCTCCGACGGCGCGCTGGCGCTCGACGAACGGCGCCATGTCCACCACGAGATCACGCAGCAGCGGAAAGTGGTAGAGCGGCCGGACGGTCACCGGGCCGCGGCCCAGCGTCGCCAGACGCGTGCGGCACGCCCAGCGCTCTCGACCGTTGACGACCATCGCGCAGGAGCCGCACATGCCGACCCGGCAGGCGTAGCGGAAGGCCAGCGTGGCGTCCTGACCACGCTGGACCGCCACCAGTGCGTCGAGGACGGTCGTGTCCGGTCCGGACTCCACCGTGAACGACTGGTATCGTTCGCGACCACCGCGCGACCAGCGGAACACCGAGAGCGTCGTCGGCACCGCGCTATACTACCGTGGCCCGGGGAGGAGACAGCCGTGTCGTCACGCCACGATCGCCTCGCGCTGCTCGATCGCTACCTGCGGATTCCCACGATCAGCCGGGAGGTCACGCCGGCCATGGTTGAGGACGTGCGCGTGTTCTGGCGCGATCTCGGCCTCGACCTCACACTCCTGCCCGTGCCGGACGGCGGTGGCACACCGGCGCTGTGGGGCGAGATTCCCGGACCGGCGGGAGCGCCTACCCTCCTTCTCTACGGCCACTACGACGTCCAGCCGACCGGCGATCTCGCGCGCTGGCAGTGGGAGGGCGTAGCCTGCCGGCCCTTCGAGCCGACGTATTTTCACGGCGGCCGGCCGGTCGATCCGCGCACGCTCGACGACCACGCTCTCGACGACGTCACGGTGGTGGCGCGCGGCGGCGCCGACAACAAGGGCCAGCACCTGTCGAACATCCTGGGCGCGCTCGACACCGCGCGGGCCGGCCGCGCGCGCTGGCGCGTGCGCGTGATCCTGGACGGCGAGGAGGAGCACGGCAGCCCGAACCTGGACGCCATCGCTCGCGCCCACCGCGACCGCCTGGCCGCCGACGTGCTGATCGGCTCCGACGGACCCAAGCAGAAGAATCAGCCGACGATGGTCATGGGCGTGCGCGGCCTGGTCGGCGTCGAGCTGGTCGCCGACAACGGCCGCCCGGCCTCGCTCCACTCCGGCAACTACGGCAACATCGTGCCGAACCCGGTGCTGCCGCTGGCCCGGCTCATCGAGGACATCGAGTCACGGGTTTGGGCCTTCGGCGACACGCACGATACCTTCCGGCGCGAGGCCACCGAGCTGTTCGCCAAGTGGGAGGACAAGGCGGTCTGGAAGCCGTTCCTGCGCCCGACGGTGAACATCAACCACTTCATGTCCGACGGCGCCTCGCCCACCGCGCGGCGCACGATCATCCCGCGCACCGCGCACGCGCGGCTGGACATCCGCGTCACGCCCGACACGCCGCCGGCGGCGATGCTCGAGATCGTGGAGCGCTGCGTGGCCGACCATCGCGATCGCACGCCGGGCATCACCTTCAGCGTGAAGACGGCCGCACAGCCCGCCAGCTACACCTCGCCAGCCCGGCCGGAGTTCGGCTGGCTGCTGCGCCTGCTCGAGCAGCACGGCGACGCCGAGGCCGTCGCGCTGCCCACGCTCGGCGGCACGCTGCCGCTCTGGGTGTTCACCGAGTCGCTGGGCATCCCGGCGCTCTGGATCCCGGCCGCCAACAGCGACAACCAGCAGCACGACGTCAACGAGCACTACGTGCTGCGCCACTTTTACCAGCAGATCGGACTCTACGCGGACATCGTCGGCTCTCGACCGGTCTGACGCCGCCGGCCGGAGCACGCGAGAAATGCCATGATCCTCATTCTCGCGACGGCGGACGACGATCACGCGGCGGCGGTCGAACCCTTGCTCCGGCTGCGCGGCGCCTCGGTGGCGTGGGTCGACCTTGCCGAGCTACCCGCGAGGGCCGAGCTCTCCGTCGCCTACGAACCCGGCGAGCGGAGCCGCCCGCTGCTGCGCGTCCGGGGCGCCGAGATCGATCTCCGCTCGGTCACCGCCGTGTGGTCGCTGCACCCACAGCCGCCCCTGCCGCACGACGACGTGCCGGCCGGCGCGGTGCGCGACTACGTCGCGCGGGAGACGCTGGACGGCTGGATCGGTGCCAGCGCCCTGATGGACTGCGTGTGGCTGCCCGGCCCGCGCTGGCACGAGCAGCGTGCCGGCCACAAGCCGCTGCAGCTGGAGGTCGCCCGCCAGCTGGGCTTCGAGATCCCGCCCACGCTGATCACGAACAGCCGCGAGGACTTCCTTGACTTTCACCGCCGCCACAACGGCGCGCTCGTCAGCAAGACGGTCCACAACCGGCTCCTGCCGGTCGATGCCACGGAACGCTATGACGCGTACGTGCTGACGGAGGTCGTGGCCAACCGCGACGTCGCGCACGCCGAGGCCATCCGCTATTGCCCGGTGACGGTGCAGCCTTACGTCGACAAGCGGATCGAGCTGCGCGTGACCGTGGTGGGCGAGCGCGCCTTCCCGGTCGCGCTGGACTCGCAGTGGACGAACCACACCCGTCACGACTGGCGGCGCGGCGATCACCACCACGGGCGCTACGCCGTCCACGACCTGCCGCCGGCAGAGACGGAACGCTGCGTGGAGCTGGTGCGGCGCCTGGGACTTCGCTTCGGCGCCATCGACCTGATCCTCACGCCGGACGGTCGCTACGTCTTCCTCGAGATCAACCCCAACGGCGCGTGGATCTCGATGCAGAGCACCACCGGCCTGCCGATCGGCGAGGCGATCGGTGATCTGCTGATGGCTGGCGAGAACCCCGCGTCAGGCGTCGCGGCGAGTCTGGATCGCCCGGCCGCCGTCACGCCACCACCGCCCGTCGCGCTGCCGACGTCCGGCCCAGCGACGCCGTCGGTCTCACCGCGCACGTTGCCCGCTGGAATCGACGCGGCACTGGCGGACACGCTTGGCTACCTCCTTGATCTCGGTCGCGCCGGCACGACTCCGCGCGACGCAGCCGCCGGTTTCCGCCCACTGGCGCGACGTCATCGTGCGCTCGACCCGTCGCTGGTCTGGGAGGCGGAGGGCCACCTGGGCGGCATTCACTACGACGCGCTGCTGCGACTGCCCGGCGCCGGGACACTGTCCCTGGCGCTGGCGCCGGACCGCGCCCTGCCCTGGGCCCTGCGCCACGCGCACCACGCGCGCGAGAGCGATCTTCTGCGAGTCAACGGGCTCACGCTGAACATGCAGACGGTCATGGGCTACCTCGACGGGCTGTGGCACGACGCGCGGCTGCTCGAGAACCTGATCGACGGCTGCCTGGTCCGCCAGGCCATCGACGCGCGAGGGATCGAGGCCTCCGACGGAGAAGTCCGCGACGCGACCACCGCGTTCCGTCGTCGGCAGCGCCTCACCTCCGAGCCCAGTCTGAGCGCCTGGCTGCGGCAGCGCGGCTGGACCACGTACGACCTCGAGCACGAGATGCGCCGCACCGTGATCGCCCGCACGCTCCGCCGGCAGATCGCCGGCGACCGCGTGCGTGACTACTTCGCGCACCATCGTCGCAAGCTCGACCTGGCCGTGATCGGCCGCGTGCGCGCGGACGACCGCGACGCCGCCCGCCGCCTCGCGCGGCGGATGCGACGTGGCGCGCTGGCGTTCACGACGGTCGAGACCGTCCGCTGCCGAGAGCTGCCGACCGCCCACGCGCGCGCCATCTTCGGGGCGGCGGCCGGCTCTGTGGTCGGGCCGCTGTCGAGCGCCGCGGGCCATGAGGTGTTCTGGGTGGCCCGGACCACGCGCGCCCGCCTGGATGCGGCCACGCGGGAGACGATCGTCGACATTCTCTTCGATGAGTGGCTGGCGGCCCAGCGGGCGGAGGCCACCGTCGAGTGGTTCTGGGGCGACGCCGAGCGCGCGCGATGAAGGTGGCGCTGCTGCACAATCCTCGGCCGGCGGTCACAGCGCCCGGACTGCCCGACGACGCCTTCGAGGAGTTCGACCGCCCCGAAACGATCGCGGCCATCACTCGCGCGCTGCAGATGCTGGGCGTGACCGTGGACGTGGTGCCGGCTGATCGGCGCCTGCCCTGGCGGCTCGACGAGGGTCGCTACGACTTCGCCTTCAACGTGGCCGAGGGCACCGGTCGTCGCTGTCGCGAGAGCGTCCCGGCCGCGGTCTGCGAGCTGCTCGGCGTGCCGTTCACCGGTTCGGACTCGCTCACCCTTGCCCTCACGCTCGACAAGGCGCTCGCCCGGCGCGCGGTATCGCCCGAGGTGTCCGTGGCGCCAGCGGTGCTGCTCGACGCCGAGGACGACGCGGCGGCCCTCGCGGCGCTGCGCTACCCGATGCTGGTGAAGCCCAACGACGAGGGCTCGAGCAAGGGCATCGGCGATGGCGCGGTGGTGGACGACGGCGCGGCCGCACTGGCCCGCGCCCGCTGGCTGCGCGCGCGCTACGGCTGTCCGGTCCTCGTGGAGGAGTACCTGCCCGGGGCCGAGATCACCGTCGGCGTCACCGGCAACGGCGCCGGCGCGCGCGTGCTGGGACTGATGGAGATCGCGCCGGCGGACGGGCGCACGCCGTTCGTCTACTCGGTGGACGTCAAGCGCGACTGGCGCCGGTGCGTCCGCTATCACACGCCGCCGCGCGTCCCGGCCGAGACCCAGGCCACGCTGCGGCGGCTTGCGCTCACCGCGTATCGGCTGCTCGGCTGCCGGGACTTCGCCCGTGTCGACTTCCGGCTCGACGCCACCGGCCGCCCGCACTTCATCGAGTGCAATCCCCTGCCCGGCCTCGATCCCGACAACAGCGATCTCGTCTTCCTGGCCGCGCCCAGCCGCCCCTACGACGCGCTCGTGCAGGGCATCCTGCTCGACGCGGCGGCGCGCACGGGCGTGCGGATCGACTGAGCGCGCTGGTCTCGCGATGAACGTGCTCATCCTGCACACCGCCCCGCCGGAGTCGGTCGAGGCCGGGCGGCACGTGTGGGAGTTCGATCTGGAGCCGGCCGCGAAGGGCATCGCCGAAGTGCTGCCGGACGCGACCGTCGCGCAGATCCGTGGCGCGCCGCGCGAGATCCTCGCGCGGCTCGAGCGCCACGCGCCCGACGTCGTCTTCAACCTCTGCGAGGCGCCACTCGGCCGGCCCGAGCTCGAGCCCCACGTGGCCGCGCTGCTGGAGTGGGCCGGCGTGCGCTTCACCGGGTCGGGCAGCGAGACGCTGGCCTTGTGCCGGCGCAAGGACCGCGTGGGCGCGGTGCTCGCCGCTGCCGGCGTGCCCATCCCACGGGGCTGCGGGTTCCCCTGCATCGTCAAGCCGGCGGATCAGGACGGCTCGGCCGGCATCGATCACGATTCGATCTGCGAGGACGACGCCGCGGTGGCGCGCGCGTGCGCGCGCCTCTCCGGTCCGGTGGTGATCGAGGAATTCCTGCCGGGGCGCGAGTTCGTCGTGTCGCTGTGGGGGCCGCGCGAGCCCGAGCACCTCTCGATCGGCGAGACGCGCTTCCGGCAGGGCTTGCGCCTCAACACCTACGCCGCCAAGTGGGAGATCGACAGCGCCGACTACGCCAACTCGCCGCTCACCTACGACGTCGATCTCGATGCGCCGCTGCGCGCCGGCATCGTGGGAGCCGCCCAGGGTGCGTGGCGCGCGGTGGGCGCGCGCGGCTACGCGCGGATCGACGTCCGCCTCGACGCCGGCGGCCAGCCCCGCGTGCTCGACGTGAATCCGAATCCAGAGATCGGGCCGGAGGTCGGAATTCACCGGGCCGTGCTCGAAGCCGGATGGACGTGGCCGCGCTTCGTCAACGCGCAGCTGGCGTGGGCGTGACGGTCCGCACGCTCCGGCCCGGCGACCGCGCTGCCGCCGGCGAGGCGCTCGTGGCGTGCGGCGCGTTCACGGACGAGGAGGTCCGCGTGGCGCTGGAGGTCCTGGATGCCGGCGTGGAGGGGGGGCTCGACGGGGACTATCCGCTGTTCGCCGCCGAGGCGGACGGCCGATTCGCGGGCTACGTGTGTGTCGGCCGCACGCCCCTGACGCACAGCACCTGGCACCTCTACTGGATCTGCGTCCGCCCGGAAACCCAGGGCCACGGCGTCGGCCGCGCGCTGCAGGCGCACGCCGAGGCGTTCGTCCGCTCGCGCGGCGGCGAGCGCATCGTGCTGGAGACCAGCGCGACCGCGGCCTACGCGCGGGCGCGTGCCTTCTACGCGGCGGCGGGCTACGCGATCGTGGGGCGCATCCCGGACTTCTACCGGCCCGGCGACGACTGCCTCGTCTACTGCCGCGCGTGGCCGGCGGCGAGCGCGACCTCGTGATCAGCGTGGGGCCGAGCCCGGGCAAGGGGCGCGGCGTCTTCGCCAGCCGGGCCATCCGCGCCGGCGAGATCATCGAGGAGGCGCCGGTGATCGTGCTGCCGGGCGCGGAGATCGAGCACATCGAGCGGACGGTGCTGCAGGACTACTACTTCCTGTGGGGCGCCGACGAGAAGGATGCGGCGATCCTGCTAGGCCTCTGCTCGCTGTGCAACCACTCCTACCAGCCGAACGCCGTCTTCACGCCGCGGCCCGAGAGCCAGACCATCCAGTTCGTGGCCCTGCGCGACATCGCCGCGGGTGAGGAGGTCACCACGAACTACAACGGCGACCCCGGCAACATCAAGCCGGTGTGGTTCGACGCCCGGCCCTGACTCAGGCCATCAGCCGGCCTCAGGCCATGAGGTAGTTGGTCGAGTCGTAGGTGTCGACGGGGAGCGCCGTGAGCCCGCCCCGTACGCTGGTGCTCTTCTTGACGACCGGCAGGTCCCGCGTGGCCTTGGCTTGCCGCTTGGCCTTGCCGCTCTTCGTGGACGCGCGCTTCTTCATGGACGCTCCCCCTTACGCGTGATCCTAGCGTGGCGTCGCGGGGCTCCGCAACGTCAGTACCAGCGCCACGCCCACACCGCGGCGAAGAGGCCCACCGCCAGGAGCAGCGCCAGCACGAAGAGCGCGCGATGCCAGCGGAGCGGCAGGCCGAAGTCCAGCAGCAGCGACCGCACGCCGAGCAGCGCGTGGAGCAGCGCCAGGGCGAGCAGCGCCGCCTGCACCGGGCGTCGGAACGGGTTGGCGAGATGGAGTGCGATCACGACCAGGAGGCCGATGGCCGCGGCGCGCTGGATCAGCCAGGCCCACATGCCCACGCGCGTGCCGCGCCAGGCTTCCGATGTGGTCCATCCGCGGCGCAGGACGCGCCCGGGCTCGGTCATTTCTTGAGTGACAGCTCGACGACGACGGGGGCGAGTACCGCGGCCAGGACGATCGCCGCCCCCACCGCCATCACGATCCACGTCCGGCGTCGCGGCATCGCGCTCACGTCAGCGGGACCCGCGTCGTGTATCGGACGACGTCGGCGGCGTCGACGTACTGCACCTCGACCTCCGGCGGACTCGCCTGCGGCTTCACGGTCACCAGGCCGTAGTTGAACGCGTCGCAGATGAAGAAGCGTCCACTGGCCTCGAGCAGCGCGCGGATCCGGGGCACGATCCGGCAGGAGGGCAAGGCCCCCAGCGGGCCCGCGATGAACTCCCGCGGGCCGCCGTCGAGCTCGATGTCCACCGCGGTGTGGACGTCGCCGCTCAGCACGATGACGCCGCGAATGCGCTCGTCGCGCAGGAACTTCAAGAGCTCGTCGCGCTCGGTGGCGTAGCCGGCCCAGCGGTCCGCCCCCCAGGGGCCCTGCAACGGCACCGAGGAGAGGAGGAACTTGGCCGGCGCCCGGGACGCCCGCAGGCTGTCCTTCAGCCACGCCTTCTGCCGAGCGCCGAGCATCGTCTTCTTCGGGCCGTCGGGTTCGCTCTGCGGACTGCGGTACTGGCGCACGTCGAGCGCGAAGAAGTCGGCGCCGGCCCCCCACGCGAAGCGACGGTAGAGCGTGTCGGTGCCACTCACCGGCCAGTACTCGCCGAACGCCTGGCGCCCCTGGGGAATGAAGGGGTTCGTCCCGTTGAAGTCGTTCTGCACCTCGTGGTCGTCCCACATGGCGTAGACCGGCGTGGTCGCCAGGCAGCGCGCGAGATGGCGATCGTCGCGGTTCTCGCGGTGCTTGTAGCGATAGTACGTCAGCGTGGGCTCGAAGCTCGTCCGCGGGACATCGGCGTACACCGTGTCGCCCAGGAAGGCGAGGAAGCTCGGTCGGCGACGGGCGATCGTGTCGAAGAGCGTGAAGGGCTGGTGTCCCGCCTCGAGGTCGGCGCTCCAGGCGAAGGTGAACTCGCTCGCCGCCACCGGCGCCGTACGGAATCGCCCCACCGGACCCGGATCGCTCGCGCCCTGGACCAGCGCGCGGCATTCGTACTCCCGATTGGCGACGAGCCCCTCGAGCGCGACGGTCGCGGTGAGATCGCTGTCGGCGGTCACGTCGACGGGCGGCGTGCGGGCGGGTCCGCCCCCGACGGCCGTGTACTCGATCTGCACGCGGCCGGGCGCGCTGAGCCGGTGCCACACCAGGGCCGAGCGCGCGGACACCTCGAAGGTGGCCGGGCCGTACTCGATCTGCGAGCGGGCGGTCGTCCGCAGCAGCTCGGTCGCGCAGCCCTCGAGCGCGACGAGCGGCGCCAGCCCGAGCGCCCGTAAGAACGTCCGCCGATCGAGCGCCGTCATCGGCTCAGCCCTTGCCGTCCAGCCGGTCGACGGCCGTGCGGCCGGCGGCGATGACCAGTCGCACCTCGTCGAGCGCCTGGATGCGCTCGGCCGGGTTGCCGGCCACCACGAGCAGATCGGCGGTGAGCCCCGGCACGATGCGCCCCGTCTCCTGCTCCAGACCGAGCACGCGCGCGGCGGTGGCCGTCGCGGACTCGATCGCGGCCAGCGGCGACAGCCCGCCCTTGACCATGAGCTCGAGCTCGGGAACGAGCGAGCCGTGGGGATTGAGCGGGGTGCCGGCATCCGTCCCGGCGGCGATCGGTACGCCGAGCCGGAGCGCCATCTGGAAGCTCTCGCTGTGGCGGTCGCACACCGCCAGGGACTTGCGCACCGCGAACTCCGGGATCCCGGCCGCGACGCCGCCCTCGACGATGGCGTGCGGCGCGATGAGCGTCGGCACCAGCGCCACGCCGTCACGCGCCATGCGCCGGCACAGCGCCTCGGTCAGGAAGATGCCGTGCTCGATCGTGGTGATGCCCGCCTCCAGGCAGTTGGCGATGCCGTCGCTGCCCTGGGCGTGAGCGGCGGTGCGACGGCCGGCCTTGCGCGCCTCCTCGATGGCGGCGCGCACCTCGTCCAGCGTGAGCTGGGCCGAGTTCGGATCCACGCCCGGGGTCATCACGCCGCCGGTGGCGAAGATCTTGATGACGTCGGCGCCGGCCCGCAGCTGTTCGCGGACGGCCTTGCGGACCTCGTCGGGCCCGTCGGCTTCGCGACCGATCAGCTGCCAGCCGTGGCCCCCGGTGATGCAGATGCCCCGACCCGCGCACAGCACGCGGGGTCCGGGAATCGTCCCGTGGCGGACGGCGTCGCGCACGCTCAGCTCGGCGTAGTCGCGCCCGCCCAGATCGCGCACCGTGGTCACGCCGGCCTCGACGGTCTGCCGCGCGCGCAGCACCGCGTTGATGACGGTGGTCGCGAAGGACTCCTTGACCATCGTCGCGCCCGGATCCGCATCGCCGCCGAAGCACAGGTGCACGTGGCAGTTGATGAGCCCGGGCAGCAGCGTGAGGCCGTTCAGGCGGAGCGTCCGGCCGGACGGCGCCTCGCGCTCGCCGACCACCGCCAGGATACGACCATCCTGCACCACCACGGCGCGGCCGTTCACCGGCGCAGCACCGGTCCCGTCGATCAGGGTCGCGCCGGTCAGGACGAGAGGCTCAGGCATCTCAGTCCGCGATCGGCTCGGACCAGAAGAAGATGTTCTTCGGCCGCTCGAGGTAGTGGTCGTAGAGCTGGCGGATGAGCTCCTGCCCCGCCGGCGAGGCCAGGTCCTTGGCGTACTGCTCCTTGTCGCGGACCTCGATACGCTCGATGTAGTGCCAGCCGGCCTGCTCGGCGCCGGTGATCGCTCCCTCGATGCGGTGGGTGCGGTAGCTGACGATCGACGGCAGCGTCTTGGCCACCCGGTAGTCGTACTCGCGTAGCCAGCGCTCGTAGTCCTCCGGGCGCACCCCCGGCTTCAGCGTGGTGATCACGTAGCGCACCGGCATGCCTCAGCTCCTCTCGAGATCGCGCCGCACCTGGGGCATCACGTCGGTCTGGAACAGCTGGATCGTGCTCGTGATGCTTCCATCGTGCCCGACCGGGTACACCATCAGCTGGCCGATCCCACTGCGGGCGAGCCGGGTCACGCCGGCGGCGATCACGCCGGGTGGCCCGCACAGGGTCAAGGCGTCGACGAAGGCGTCGGGGACGAGCGGCGCCAGCTTCTCGAGCGGCGCCGGGTCGTGCGTGTAGGACAGACGGAGCACCGTCTCGCGCAGCGGACCGGGCAGCTCCAGCCCCGCGGTCCGAAACGTGAAGAAGTCGGGCCGCTGGGCGAGGAGGCTGCGCACGATCGTGGGCCGCATGGCGTCACGCGCTGCGGCTACCTCGTGGGCGATGCACACGTTGATCCGGGCCACCAGCTCGACTCCGGAGGCGTTCCGCTCGGCGCGCCGGGCGCCCTCGGCCACCCGGTCCTTGAAGAAGCGCACCAGGGGCTCGGCCACGCAGCCCTGCATGATCGCGCCGTCGGCGACGCGCCCGGCCACGCGACAGCCGGCGTCTCGCTGCGAGGCAACGTAGATCGGCACGTCCGCCCGCGGCGCGCGCACGTCCAGCCGGCCATCGTCGAGGGTCACCTGCTCGCCCTTCAGCGTCACCGTCTGCCCGGCCAGGAGTCCGCGGATGAGCGTCACGGCCTCGCGAATGGCCACGGCCGAGCGCGCGGCGTCGATCCCGAGCTCCCGGAATCCAGAGACGCCCGCTCCGAGGCCCAGAATCGCGCGTCCACCCGAGACCTCGTCGAGCGTGGCGATGGCCATGGCGGTCAGCGCGGGGTGGCGCGAGTACGGATCGGTGACGCCCGGCCCGAGGCGGATGCGAGACGTCCGCGCCGCCGCCAGGCCGAGGATGGTGTAGACCTCGCGGAAGAATCGCTCGTCGGCCAGCCAGAAATCGTCGTAGCCGAGCCGCTCCGCGCTGACGGCGAGATCGACGAGCTCGGCGACAGGACGCGACGGGAGCAGCAGCAGCCCGGTCCTCACCGCTTCTGCTCCAAGCGCGCGAGCGCGATCTTCTCGGCCGTCATGGGCAAGCTCGTGATCCGCACGCCCGCGGCGCTGGCCACCGCGTTGGCCACCGCGGCCGGCGGCTCGATGTTCGGCGGCTCGCCCACCCCCTTGGCGCCGAAGGGGCCCACCAGGCTCGGATGCTGCACGAGGATCGTCTCGATGCGCGGGACGTCCAGCGCGGTCGGCATCTTGTAGTCGGTCAGGTTGGCGTTCAGCACCCGCCCGTTGTCATACACGATCTCCTCCGACAATGCCTGCCCGAGCCCCTGGGCCACCCCGCCCTCGATCTGTCCCTCGATGTACGCCGGGTTCATGGCGAAGCCGACGTCCTGCGCCACCACGTACCGATGGATGCTGACCTCGCCCGTATCCTCGTCGACCGAGAGATCGACGGCATGCGCGTGAAAGCTCGGCGAGTGGAAGGCCGGGTACACGTGGCCCTCGACGCGCTTGGCGTCGTAGGGCGTCGGCGGGGCCACGAAGGTGCCGTGGGCGATGAGCCCACCCCCGGACGCCTGCGAGGCCCGCGCCAGCTCGGCCAGCGTGACGCGCGGGCCGCCGTCGGCCACGCACACGGCGCCCTGGCTGAGCGTGAGCACGCTCTCCTCCACGCCGAGCTGTCGCGCCGCCAGCGTCACGATCTGAGTCTTCAGATCCGCCACCGCGGCACGGCACGCGTTGCCGACGGCGAACGCCGTGCGGCTGCCCTGCGCCCCGAAGTCGTACGGCGTCGCCAGGGTGTCCGCCGAGACGACGTGGATGTCGGCCAGCTCGATCCCGAGGTCCTCGGCGAGCACCTGGGCCGCGCCGGTGAGCGCCGCGGTGCCGATCTCGGCCGCGCCCGTGTTCAGCGCGACCGTCCCGTCGGGGTTCACCTTCACGTAGACGCCGGACGATCCGCCGGACGTGGTCCACCAGCCGCAGGCGAGGCCCTTGCCGCGCCCGGGGCCGGGCCGTCGATTCGCCCATCCGATGGCGTCGGCCACCTTGCGCAAGCATTCCTCGAGTCCGACCGCGGCGAGCACCTGTCCGGTCGGCCCTTCCTCGCCCTCGCGGACGATGTTGCGGAGCCGGAGCTCGAGCGGATCGATCCCCAGAGCGTCGGCGATGATGTCCATCTGCGATTCCACGGCGAAGTTCGCCTGCGGTCCCGACGGCGCGCGGAACGAGCCGAAGTTCGTCTTGTTGGTGTAGACCGCGAAGCCCTCGAGCAGCAGGTTCGGGATCCGGTACGGGCCGGCCAGCATCAGCGTGGCGACCGAGGCCACGCCCGGCCCCGAGCCCGCGAAGGCGCCGGTGTCGAACCAGAGGCGGCCCTCGCGCGCCAGGATCCGGCCGTCGCAGCTGACCCCGGTCTTCAGCTCGACGATCGCCGGCTGCCGCGCATACGCGGCCGTCAGCTCGTCCTCGCACGTGGTCATGACCTTCACGGCGCGTCCGGTCTTGCGGGCCAGCAGCGCGGCGAAGTGCTCGACGCCGATGCGGAGCTTGCCGCCGAAGCCGCCACCGACGCCCGGCACGATGATGCGCACGCACGAGGGCGGCAGCTGCAAGATCTCGGACAGCGTGCTCTGGACCTCGAAGGGCAGCTGGGTGTTGGACCACACGGTGACCTGGCCCGCGCTGTCCCACTGCGCGACGGCGGCCCGGGGCTCGGTGTACCCCTGGTGCACGCTCCGCGTGGTGAAGCGGTGCTCGAAGATGCGATCGGCCTCCTCGAACCCCCGCTCGACATCACCCACGACGATGCGGGCGCGATTGCACACGTTGCCCTCGCGATGCAGGATCGGCAGCGCCGTGTAGCCGGCCCAGCCCTCGTGCACGAGCGGCGCGCCGGGCGCCAGCGCCGCCGCCACATCGGCCACTGGAGGCAGCGGCTCGCACACCACGTCAATCTCGGCCAGCGCCGTGGCGACGGCGTCCGGCGACACGGCGGCGACGGCACCCAGCGGTTGGCCGGCAAACCGGATGCGATCGCGCGCAAACACTTCCTCGTCCTTCACGCTGCCGCCGTACCGCACGTCGGCCGCATCGGCGGCGGTAATGACCGCGCGCACGCCGGGCAGCCGAGCCGCGCGGCTCGGATCGATGCGCAGCAGGCGAGCGTGCGGCTCGCGGCTGCGCAGCACGCCGCCGTACAGCATGCCGGGCAGCGCGAAGTCGGCGGCGTAGACGGCCGTGCCGGTCACCTTGCCCGGGGCATCCATGCGGGGCAGCGAGTGCCCGACCACGCGGGTCATCGCGCCGCCCGCGCGGCGCTCAGCACCGCTTCCGCGATCTTCTGGTAGCCGGTGCACCGGCACAGGTTGCCGGCTAACGCCTCCCGGACCGCGTCCTCGCTCGGCGAGGGATCCTCGTCGAGGTACGCCTTGGCCGCCAGGATCATGCCCGGGATGCAGTAGCCGCACTGCACGGCGCCGTGGTCGATGAACGCGCGCTGCAGCGGATGCAGCTCACCGCCCGCGGCCAGGCCTTCGATGGTCACGATCGAGCGTTCGCGGCAGCGGACGGCGAGCAGCACGCAGGCGTTCACGGCGACCCCATCGAGGAGCACGGTGCACACACCGCACTCGGCGTCCAGGCAGTTCTCCTTCGTGCCGGTGAGCCCGAGGTCCGTGCGCAGCACCTCCAGCAGCGTGCGCGACGGCTCCACCGACAGCTCGTGGCACTCGCCGTTGATCGACAGGCTCAGCGTCGTGCGCGCCATCATGCCGCCTCTTGGATGCGCTCCCGGCAGCGGGCCAGCGCGCGCGGTACCAGCGTCGCCACCAGCAGCGCGCGATAGGGGGCAGAGGCCCGGACGTCGCTGATCGGCTGGCTCTCGGCGGCCGCCGCGCGGCCCGCCTCGGCCAGGACCTCGTCGCTGAGCGGACGTCCCTGCAGGCTGCGCTCGGCGGCGTGCGCCCGCAGCGTGGTGGGCGCGACGGCGCCCAGCGCGATCCGCGCCTCGAGACAGCGCTCGCGGCTGGCGTCGAGCGTCACCCGCACCGCCACGCACACGAGCGAGATCTCCATCGCCCGCCGACGGCCGGCCTTGAGGAACGCGGTGGCCGACTGCGCCGGGAGCCGGGGGAAGCTCGCGTGCGTCAGCAGCTCGCCGGGGCGGCACGCCGTGACGCCGGGGGCCGAGGCAAACGCGTCGAGAGGCAGTGAGCGCTCACCCTCGGAGCTCTGCAGCGTGACGGCCGCATCGAGCGCCAGCAGCACCGGCACCACGTCCGCCGCCGGCGAGGCGTTGACGACGTTGCCGCCCACCGTGGCCACATTGCGGATCTGGTGACCGCCGACGACCTGAGCCCCCTCGATCAGCGCCTCCAGAGCGCCGCGGAAGCCCAGCGTCCGCTCCAGCTGTCGATGGGTGACGAGCGCGCCGAGCCTGATCGTCCCGTCGATCTCGATGGCGTCGAGTCCCGGGACGCGATGCAAGCTCAGCAGGTGGCGCGGACCGAGCTGGCCGCGACGGATCTGGACGAGCAGATCGGTCCCGCCCGCCAAGAAGCGCCCGTCGCGACCGAAGCGCGCGCCGAGCTCGACCGCCTCGCGCACCGACGTCGGCTCGTGATAGTCGAAGCTCACGCGCCGCATTATGCGCCACTGGCAGCCGCCCCTGAAACGCGTCTTGACAACGCTTCGACGGTACAGGCAGAGTCTGCCCCACCAACTGACCGTCCGACGCCCAGCCGGAGGCGCCATGCGCCCGTTTCGGGAACTCGGACAACCCTTCCATGCCCTCGCCGACCACCTCGGGTGGCCGCCGAGGGCGTTGTCGTCTGGCGCCCCGTGTCATCACCCGTCGAGCCCATTCCAGGGAGGACCGGCCATGCGGATACGACTGCGGTCTGGCATGCCAGTGGTGGCGATCTTCACCCTCGTGCTGGTCCTGCTGGCGACGGCGGGGCCCGCGGCCGCCCAGGGCAAGCCAATCCGGATCGGCGAGATCAACTCCTACAGCGGCCTGGCCACCGTCTACACCTTTCCCTACCGGGAAGGGCTCCTGATGGCGGCCAAGGAGATCAACGACGCCGGCGGTGTGATGGGCCGGCCGATCGAGTTCATCTTCCGCGACGACAAGCTCAAGCCCGACGAGGCGGTGAAGGCCGCGCGGGAGCTGGTGGGACAGGAGAAGGTCGACTTCCTGGCCGGCTGCATCTCGAGCGGCGTGGGGCTGGCGATCTCGGCGTACGCCAAGGAGGCCAAGACCCTCTACTTCGCCACGCACTGCCAGACGTCGCGCCTGACCTGGGATGACGGTCACAAATACGTCGCCCACACCACCAACAACGTGAACCAGTACGTCCGGGCCCTGGCCAAGAAGGCGTCCACGCTGCCGTACAAGAAGTGGGCGCACATCTCTCCGGACTACGAGTACGGGCACAACGTCTGGGACGAGTTCATCGCGTACCTGAAGCTCCAGAAGCCCGACGTGCAGGTGATGCAGGAGAACTGGCCGAAGCTCGGCGAGACCGACCACAGCTCCTACGTCACCGCTCTGCTGCAGTCCAACGCCGAGGCCTTCATCAGCTCGGTGTGGGGCGCGCAGGAGATCGCCTTCGTCAAGCAGGCGCGTCCGTTCGGCCTGTTCGACAAGGTCAAGTTCATCAGCGCCTCGGTGGGCAACCCCGACGAGCTGGATCCGCTCGGCAAGGAGGCGCCGATCGGCGCCATCACGCCGGGCTTCGCCTGGTACGACGACGGCATGCAGAAGCGCCATCCCAAGCTCGCCGAGTGGGTCAAGAAGTACCAGGACCGGACCAAGAAGGAGCCCACGCTCGGCGCCTCGTGGGGCTACGCCAGCGCCTACATCATCGTGGAGGCCATCAAGCGGGCCAAGAGTGCCGAGACCGACAAGGTCATCGCGGCGCTGGGCGAGGGCTACGAGATGGAGTTCCCGTGGGGCAAGGTGATCATGCGGGGCTGTGACATGCAGGCCATCCCGCCCCAGTGGGTCGGTACGGTGAAGATGAACGCGCAGAACAAGCCGGTGCTGGGCGACATCGAGGAGACGCACGGCAAGGACGTGATCAAGAGCTGCGACGAGGTGGCCAAGCTCCGCGCGGCCGCCGCCGAGAAGAAGAAGTAGGGCGTCACCCAACCCGTGTCCTGGATCACCAACGGGCCGCTCATCACCGTGCAGGTGATGAGCGGCCTCAGTGTCGGCATGCTCCTGTTCCTGGTGTCGGTCGGGATGTCGCTGATCTTCGGCGTCACCCGGATCGTGAACCTGGCCCACGGCTGCTTCTACATGGTGGGCGCCTACCTGATGGTCACGCTGGTCGAGGTCCTCCCCGACCGGGCGTGGACGTTCTGGCTGGCGCTGCTGCTGGCGCCGATCGGCGTGGCCTTGCTGGGCGGCGTCATCGAGATGGGCCTGCTCCGCCTGATCTATCACCGCGATCCCCTCATGCAGCTGATCCTCACCTTCGGGCTGATCCTGGTCATCGGCACGCTCGTGCTGCTGGCCTGGGGCCCCGACAACAAGAGCGTGTCGCGGCCGGACGCGCTCGCCGGCTCGGTGAAGATCTTCGGTCAGCCCTTCCCGTCCTACTACGTGTTGGTGCTGGCGCTGGCCCCGCTGGTGGCCGTGGCCCTGTGGCTCGTGTTCTATCGCACCCGCTGGGGGATGCTGGTGCGCGCCGCCACCGTCGACCGCGAGATGCTGGGCGCCCTCGGGGTGAACGTGGCCGCGCTCTACACGCAGGTGTTCATGTTCGGCAGCTGGCTGGCCGGCTTCGGCGGCGCGCTGGCCGCGCCGACGGTGGCGGTGGCCCTCGGCATGGACGGCGACGTCCTGACCACCGCCTTCGTGGTGGTCGTCATCGGCGGGCTGGGCAGCTTTGCCGGCAGCTTCATCGGCGCCCTGCTGGTGGGATTGCTCCAGTCGTTCGGCATCCTGGTCTTCCCGGCCATCTCGATCGTGCTGCTCTTCGCCCTCATGGCCGTCGTGCTGATCGTGCGGCCGTGGGGTCTGCTCGGCCGGCCGGAGCCCTGAGCCATGACCCCGACGCGGTGGCTCGGCCTGCTGATCCTCGTGCTCGCGGTGGCGCCGCTGGTGCTGCCGCCGTTCTTCCTGCAGCTGCTGACCGAGATCGCCATCGTCGGGCTCTTCGCCACCGCCTTCAATCTGCTGATGGGCTTCGGCGGCATGGTGTCCTTCGGCCACGCCGCCTACTTCGCGCTCGGCGCCTACACCGCTGCGCTTCTGGTCAAGCGCGTGGGCATCCCGCTGCTGCTGGCGCTGCCGGCCGCACCGATCGTCGCCGCGGCGGGCGCGCTGCTGTTCGGCTTCTTCATCGTGCGGCTCAGCCACACGTACTTCGCGATGCTCTCGCTGGCCTTCGCGCAGATCGTCTTCACCGTGATCTTCAAGTGGAAGACGCTCACTGGCGGCGACGACGGCCTGCTTGACGTCTGGCCGCCGAGCCTGCTCAAGTCGCCGGCCGCCTACTACTACTTCACCTTGGTGATCGTGGGCCTGAGCATCCTGGCCCTGCACGCCATCGTCGACTCGCCCTTCGGCTACGCGCTCAAGTCGGTGCGCGAGAACCCACGCCGCGCCCGCTACATCGGCATCGACGTGCGCCGCCACCAGCTGGCGGCCTTCGTCATCTCGGGCGCCTTCTCGGGACTGGCCGGCGGCCTCTTCGCCTTCTACAACGGCAGCGTCTTCCCAGACTTCGCCTACTTCACCAAGTCTTTCGAGCCGCTGGTGGTCGCCTTGCTGGGCGGTGTGCAGTCGTTCTTCGGCCCGCTGGCCGGGGCCTTCGGCTTCAAGCTCCTCGAGTGGCTGATCAGCCGCCAGTGGCCGGTCTACTGGCCGCTCTTCCTCGGCGGGATCGTGGTCGTGGTGATCATCGTCCTGCCGTCGGGTTTCGTGGGCCTCGTAGGAGGACGGCTGTGGCGGAGCCGATCAGCGGCCAAGGCCTAGTTCTCCAAACCCGAGATCTGCGCAAGCACTTCGGCGGTGTCCAGGCCGTGAACGGCGTGGACCTGGCCGTACCGCCGGGCGACCTGCGCGCGATCATCGGGCCCAACGGTGCGGGCAAGACCACGCTCTTCAACCTGATCACCGGGGA
>Ga0075418_10001885_pt1 | contig 23877 bp, 14 predicted proteins | sample SoiMetdeltSBSDD2_FD_81776 | JGI IMG/M metagenome (GOLD analysis project Ga0075418, IMG submission 81776) | Bulk soil microbial communities from a Populus tree surrounding site in Tennessee, USA - Soil MetaG P. deltoides SBSDD2 | ecosystem: Environmental > Terrestrial > Soil > Tree plantation...
CGCCGCGTCAGGGCCGCCGCGTCAGGGCCGCCGCGTCAGGGCCGCCGCGTCAGGGCCGCCGCGTCAGGGCCGCCGCGTCAGGGCCGCCGCGTCAGGGCCGCCGCGTCAGGGCCGCCGCCCTCCAATGCCGTCAGGGCAAGGAGAACGCCGACGAGCGCGTAGTCCCTGAAGCCCCGCGGCGGAGGCGGCGGGACCGGGCGAGGCTCGCGCCACAGCGTCAGCATGCCCCGATGGTACGAGCCGATCCATCCCGGCAGATCGTTTGATCTAGCATTATCGGGGAAAATGCTGCCTCCCAACGCTTTGAGGCAGCATTTTCCCGGAAAATGCTTGATCCACAGCGGCGGGAGGGGCGGGCGCTCAGCCCCCGACGCCGGCCCGAAGCTACCGGCCGGAGACTACGGTCTAGCGAAGACTGTCGCTGTGTGGTAAAAATCCTTCACATGTTTCGCGAGGCATGAAAACATCTCCCTACCCCCAGGAGAAGGCATGCTACGCACATTACAGCGCCTCGCCATCGTGCTTGGCGGCGCGACCGCCACGGTGCTTATCGCCTTGTCGGGTCCGGCCCAGGCGGCCACGTTCCTGACTCACGCCCAGGCGACAAGCCAGTTGCGGGCGGCCGGAATCACCTGGTCATCGAGCGGGAACTGTAGCAACCGCTACAACTCGACCTGCACCTCGTTCGAGCAGATCCGGCAGACCACCATCTCCGGCGTCATCACCCTCAAGCGGGCCAGCGGCTGCGCAATCAACATCACCGCCGGCACCGAGGTCGGGCACGCCAGCGGCACCTACAGCCACTGGAACGGATGGAAGGTCGACATCAGCAAGTACACCTGTGTCGGGAACTACATCAGAAACAACTTCACCTACGTCGGCTACATTTCCGGGTGGGGTTACCAGTGGCGCTCAGGCGCGGGCAACCTCTACACCGACGAGGGGAACCACTGGGACATCCTGTACTACAACTGCGGTGGCTGCTGACACCTAGAGCACGGCATTGACAAAGCGCCGGGGCTGTCCGGGGAGGACGGTCCCGGTGCCGTGCCGTCCGAGATCGAACACTCTCGATAGATTCTTGCCAGTAAGCCTTGCGATCACGCCCGAGCGGGCTCATGATTCGAAGAATTCATGAATATCGCTTGGAGGCGGACCGATGGTGCGGGGATCATGGGGTTCAGGACGTTCGTCGCGGACATGGCGCCAGATCGCACTGGCAACCACTTCGGTATTCCTACTCACGGTCATGATCCCAGCCGGGGTCCCCACCTCGAAGGTGCGTCTGCCCGTATCCTGGCTCTGGACGTGGTTGCGGCCCGCGGTGGCCGCCGCGGATCCGAGCGTCGGCGGGGTACCGAAGCAATGGTCTGGAACGGCCGCGGGCAAGGAGCATTACGTCTCCGGAGATGCCACAAAGGCCAAGGGCGGCAATGGTCTGCCGCCGGGCAAGGGCATCGGCGCTCTCGACCCGTACACGCCCCCGGTCCAGGAGGTGAAGGAAACCACCACGCCTTCCCTTGACGGTGTAGGCATCATGGTGGCGGTGCCGCCACAGATCGACGCACAGTACCCGCCGACCGGTTACGCCACACCGACTCTCACGCCCGAGCTGCTGGTCGCCGCGCACGACCCCGACTCGACGGCGGCGCTGAGCTACAACTTCCTCGTCTACAACAGCACCGGCACGAAGATCGCCGACTCGGGCTGGATCGCTTCCCGCGCATGGGTCGTGCCGTCCGGCACGTTCGTGTGGGGGCAGACCTACTCGTGGACCGCGGGCGCCAGGGACGCCGGCGCCCTGCTGAGCACTTCGCAGAGGCTGAATGCGATTTCCACGGCCGTACCGCAGCCGCTGATCACCTCCGGGCTGGCGCAGAACGACGGGCGTGGCTTCGAGCCGAGCGTGGGCAACTACACGACGACGGCGACCGATGCGGTGGTGGCCACGGTGGGGCCGTCGCTGTCGGTCGAGCGCGCCTACAACAGCCAGGATCCCCGTATGACGCAAGCGTTCGGCGCGGCGTGGTCGTCGGTGTTCGACTCCAGAGTGACCGAGCAGCGCGACGTGGCCGGTGCCCTGCAGACCGTCGTGGCCACCTACCCGGGCGGGCAGGAGATCGCTTACGGCCGCAACGCCGACGGCACGTTCGCCTCGCCGAGCGGAAGGTTCGCCGCGTTCGCCTCGGTCACCGGCGGCTATCGCTTGGTGGACAAGGACGGGACGACCTACCTGTTCACTTCCGCCACGGGAGTGGCGGGCCGTTACGCGCTGACGTCCCTCGCCGACGCGCAGGGGCGCACGGCGACGCTGACCTATGACGTTTCCTTCCGTCCTATCAGGATGAGCTCGGCCTCGGGGCGGACGCTGGCGTTGACGTGGTCGACCCCGGCCGGAGCCACCGTGCCGCACGTAGCCACCGTGGTCACCGACCCGGTGACGCCGGGCGACGCCGCGAGCGCGCTGACGTGGACATACTCCTACACCGGCGATCTGCTGACCAAGGTGTGCTCGCCGACCTCCGCAACCGCTTGCACCACTTACGGTTACGGCGACAACTCGCGCTACCCGAGCGCGGTGGACAACGCCGGCCCGCGCTCGTACTGGCGGTTGGGTGAGGCGTCGGGTACCGCGGCGGCCAGCGCGGTCATCGACAACCACGGCACCGACAACGGCACATATGCCAACGTGACCCTCGGGCAACCCGGGCCGCTGCCCGGATCCACCGCTACCGCCACCGTTTTCAACGGCACCACCTCCCGGGTACAGGTTCCGTCCAAATTGGTCACCAACGGCAGTTACCAGTCGATCAGCATGTGGTTCAAGACGACCGCGCCGAATGGGGTCCTGTTCAGTTACCAGGCGAGCGCGATTACGAGTGCGACGACGACGGGCAACTACACGCCGGCGTTGTATGTGGGCGCGAGCGGCAAGCTCTATGGTGAGTTCTGGTACTCGGGTGGGGTGAACCCGATCGCCAGCGCGACGCCGGTCAACGACGGAAACTGGCACCACGTCGTGCTTTCGGCCAGCGGCAATACGCAGTCGCTCTATCTGGACGGCGCTTTCGTCGGCAGCCGCGCCGGTCTGATCCAGATGATCAACGCCGCCAGCGCCTCCAACATGTATGTGGGCGCGGGATTCCTGGGCGGCGGCTGGCCCGACGAGTCGCACTTCCAGCAGTCGGGCAACACCGGCTACGCCACGTTCCTCAACGGCAGCGTCGCCGAGGTCGCCTTCTTCGACAAGCCTTTGACGGCCACCGACGTCACCGCCATCCAGTCCACGGGCCGGGCGACCGCCAAGCCGTTGACGTCGATCGTGCGGCCCTCGGGCAACCCGTCGGCGACGATCGCCTACGACGCCAAGACCGGGCGCGTGACCCAGGTGACCGACTCCAACGGCAGCGTGTGGAGGATTGCCGCGCCGGTGGTTTCGGGATCGAGCCAGGTCTACGCGGGCGCGGCGCTCGCCGCCGGCCCGGCGGATTACTACCGTCTGGCCGAGACCGGCACGGTCGACGCCATCAACGAGGTGAACGGCAACATCGCCACGTATAGCGCTGTGACGCAAGGCGTCGCGGGCGGGCCGCTCGGCGATCCGGTGGCGAGCTTCAATGGCACGTCGTCCTACCTGAAGCTGCCGGCGCAGGACGTGCCGGTCACTGCGCCCACCTCGATCAGCATGTGGTTCAAGATGCCGGCGAACAATGCCAATGGTGGTGTGCTTTTCGGGTACCAGAACGGCCCCATCGCCGATCCGGCCGCCACCACGAGCTACGTGCCGGCGCTATACGTTGGTACAGACGGAAAGCTGCGCGGCACGTTCTGGGTCGGCGACCTCAGTAAGATCATCACATCACCGGGCCGGGTGAACGACGGCAACTGGCATCACGTGGCCCTGGCCGCCAGCTCCAACTCGACGTCCCTCTATCTTGATGGGGCGAGGATCGGGGCACCGGTCGCCGCGACGCGGCTGGCCACCAGCTCCAACCAGGCTTACATCGGCGCGGGCAAGTGGACCGGGTCGTGGCCGGCGCACTCGGCCGCGTTGGTCGGCTACTGGCCGGGCCAGATCAGCGAGGTGGCGTACTACAACAGCCAGCTCTCCGACGCCCAGGTGGCCGCGCAGTTCGGCTCGCGCGACAAGTCCGCGGGCGCCTCGGTGAAGACCTATGTCATCACCGATCCGGGCAACAAGACGATTACACACGTCTATGACGCCAACACCGGGCGCGAGGTCGCCGAGATCGACGCGCTGGGCAACAAGACGCAGTACGGCTATGACGTCGGAGGCTTCCTGCGGACGATCACCGATCCGAACGGGAACGTCACCACCAACGAACACGACGTGCGCGGAAACGTGGTGTCGCAGACGACTTGCCAGGACCGTTCGGCGAACAAGTGCTCGACCGTCTACTACACCTACTATCCCGATGCCACGAGCAAGGTGTTGACTCCGGACCCGCGCAACGATGTCATGCTCACGGCGCGGGACGGACGATCGACCTCGGCCACCGACAACAGTTATCTGACTTCTTATGGGTACGACATAAGAGGAAACCGGGCCACCGTCACGGATGCGCTGGGCCGGGTCACGACAACGGCCTACACCGACGGCACTACGGTCGCCGCGTTCGACGGTGGGTTCGCCCCGGCCGGGTTGCCGATGACGGTCACCACCGCCTCCGGTACCAGGCAATCCGTGGTGTATTACCGCAGCGGCGATGTGGCGCAGGTGACCGATCCGGCCGGAAAGGCCACCCGATTCACCTATGACGGCCTGGGGCGGGTGCTCTCCGAGATCGAGACCACCGATACCTTCCCGTCCGGGCTGACAACCTCTTACACCTATGACAAAGCGGGACGGGTGGTGACCCAGACCGAGCCGCCGACCACCAACCGCGTGACCGGCGCCGTGCACACCGCCGTCACCACAGCGGTTTACAATGTGGACGGTCAGGTGCTGTCGCAGACCATCTCCGACACCACCGGCGGCGACGCGCCCAGGGTCGAGTCGTCGACCTACAACTCCTTCGGCCAGCAGGACACCGTCGCCAATTCCGCCGGCAAGATTTCACGGTACGCGTATGACGCCTATGGAAACGTGGCTCGCGAGACCGAGGAGGACGGCGGCGTCACCACATCGACCCACGACGCCGAGGGTAACCTGCTGACCTCCACGTTGGTGGGTTTCACTGGCGACCCCAACAACCCGTCTCCCGCAAGGGATCTGGTGGTCACGTCGAACGTTTGGGACCCAGCCGGGCGGCTGGCCAAGGAGATCGACGCGATGGGTTGGGAGACGGTGTACACGTACACCGACAACGGGTTGACCGCCTCCGTGACCCGCCGGGACCCGAGCACCGCGGCGACGTTCGTCACCGGGCAGAACACCTATGACGCGGCGGGCAACCTGACCCGGGCGATCACCAACAACGGCGCCACGACGCAGACCTTCACCGTGGACGCGGCCGACCGCACGACTTCGGCCACATTGGACCCGGCCGGCCTGAACCGCACGACGGTCTCGGAGTACAACCTCGACGACGATGTCGTGGCCACCACCCTGTCCGACCCGACCGGGGTCATCTCCCGCGCCGAAACGCTCTACGACCGGATGGGCCGGCCGCTCGCCGGGACTGTCCACAATGGAGCATTGCCGCCCATGGCGCGCTGGAAGCTGGCCGAGTCGACCGGCGCGACGTCGGCCCGCGACTCGTCCGGCAACAGCCCCGGCGCGGCGACGAATGTCACCTGGACGAGCGATCGCGGGGGCGCGGCGTCGTTCAACGGCACCAGTTCGGTGATCGCCTCGCCGGGCCCGGTCGTGGACACGGCGCGCAGCTTCACCATCGCGGCATGGGTCTACCCCACCAACAACTCGGCCAACCGGTCGGTGCTGTCGCAGGAGGGGAGCACCGAAAGCAGCGTCAACCTGAAGATTGACAGCCTCGCCTCGGGCACGTGGGCACTGTCCATGTCGGACAGGGACGACACCTCGTCCACTCAAACGTTTGCACGGTCGGCTACCCCGGCGGTGCTGAACGCGTGGACGCACGTGGCGGCCGTGTTCGACGCGCCGGCCAAGCAGATGCGGTTGTATGTCAACGGTTCCCTGGCGGCCAGCCAGACACTGCCGGCCGGGTTCGTGCCGTGGACCGCGACCGGGCCGATGATCCTGGGACGGATCAAGTGGCACGGCATGGTCGGCGACTGGTTCGCCGGCATGATCTCCGACGTCCAGGCGTACTCGAAGGCCTTGACCGCAACGGAAATCGCGGGTGTGCAAGGCGGCACGGTCCCGGCGGCCGGGGACACGGTGGTGCGCAACAGTGTGCTGCGCGACCAGGACGGCCTGGTCAAGGCCTCCATCGACGAGCTGGGCCTGACCACCAACTACGAATACGACGAGGACGGCGAGACCGTCGTCACCATCTCCCCGGCCGTCAACGCCGAAACCGGCGGCGGGAACCCGGTTTCCACCCGGCCGGTGACCACGGTCGGGTACAACACCTTCGGCGAGCAGGTCGAGACGAAGGACGCCACCGGCGCCGTCACCGTCACCGCCTACGACGCGGCCGGGCGGGAGACCTCCGTCCGCATGCCCAGCTACACGCCGCCCGGTGGCACCGTCCCCATCACCCCGCAGACCACCGCCACCTACGACGACAACGGTCAGGTGGTCTCGGCGACCGACCCGCTGGGCCGGACCACGAGCTACGTCTATGACCAGCTGGGCCGGGTCGCCAGCGTGACCGCGCCGAACCTCGGCGTCACCAAGTACACCTACGATCTGGTCAGCGACCTGCTGTCGGAGACCGACGCCAACGGCGCGTCGGCCAGTGCCACCTATGATTTCCTTGGGCGGCAAGCGACCTCGACCCGCGTCGTCCGGCAGACCGGGCAGGCCCACACCACCACCTACACCTACGGCACCGGCGGGTGGCTGTCGCAGGCCCGGTCGCCGCTGGGCGTCACCAGCACGATGACGTACAACGCGGCGGGCGAGACCCTGACCACCAAGGACGGGGCGAACACCACCACGACCTTCACCTATGACGGCGCCGGGCGGCAGACCCGGACCACGCTCGCCGACGGCTCCTACACGACCACCACCTATGACATGGCCGGGCGCGACATCGCGGTCCGCACCTATGACGCGGTCGGGACACTGCTGGCGACGCAGTCCACCGAGCATGACGCGGCCGGAAACGTCCTCGCCACAACGGATGCGCGGGGTACGAGGATAACCTTCGGGTACGACGCCACCGGCATGATCGTCTCGGAGAGCCAGCCGGTCAGCGCCACCGAATCGATCACGACATCGTTCGGTTACGACATCGCGGGGCGGCGGACGCGCTTCACCGACGGGCGCGGCAACGCCTTCATCACCACGTACAACGTGTGGGGGTTGCCGGAGTCGGAGATCGAGCCGACCACCAGCCGTTATCCGGCGTTGGCCGACCGGACGTTCACCGTGTCCTACAACGCCCTCGGGCAGGTGACCACGCAGCAACTGCCCGGCGGGGTGAGCGTCAGCAACACCTACGACGACATGGGCAACCTCACGCGGCAGGTCGGCGCGGGTGCTGAGGCCGTGACGGCCGAGCGCACCTTCGGCTACGACCTGGACGGGCGGCTCGTCTCGGCGTCGGCTCCGGGCGGTAGCAACACTTTCGGGTACGACGACCGCGATCTGCTGCTGTCGACCGCCGGCCCGTCGGGGGCGGCGACGTTCACCTACAACGCCGACGGCGAGATGGCCACGCGAGCGGACGCCGCCGGCACGACGACCTACGCCTATGACACGGCCGGACGGGTCTCCACGATCAGCAACCCGACCACGGGCGTGCAGGCGCGGCTGGGGTACGACGGCCTGTCGCGCATCTCGTCGGTGACCTACGGCGGTACCGGGAATGTGCGGAACCTCGGCTACGACACCCGGCACCGGCTGACCAGCGACGAGCTCAAAACGCCGGCGACCGCTTCGATCGCGAAGATCACTTACGGGTACGACGGAAACGGAAATCTCACCTCGAAGACCACCACCGGATTCGCGGGCTCAAGCGCCAACACCTATGGCTATGACCGGGCGGACCGGCTCGTGCTCTGGTTCGACGGCACGACCAACACCAGCTACACCTATGACAAGTCGGGCAACCGCACCTCCGTGGGCGCCAAGACATTCACCTATGATCAGCGTAACCAGTTGCTGACCGCCGATGGGGCGTCGTTCTCCTACACCCCGCGCGGCACGCTGTCGCTGGCCGGACCGCACCAGACCAAGACCGACGCGTTCGGTCAGGTGGTCTCGCAGGGCTCGGACACCGGCACACAGACCTACGAATACGACGCGCTGGGCCGGCTCTACAAGGCCGGGTTCGCCTACAGCGGGCTGGGCAACAACCTCGCCGCGGAAGGCGCGACGAAGTACACCCGCGACGTGGACGAGGACCTCCTTGGCGTGGCCGAGGGCGCCTCGCTCCGGTTCGCCTGGACCGACCAGCACACCGACGTCGTCGGGCAGTTCACGGCGACCGGGACCGCGCTGGCCGGATCGACGACGTACGACCCGCTGGGCCAGATCAAAGCCACCAGCGCGATGGTCGGCCATCTCGGGTACCAGTCGGCGTGGACGGACTTCAGCACCGGCCGGGTCAACATGTGGCACCGCTGGTACAACACCCTCACCGGGCAGTTCGACACCCGCGACTCGATGGAGATCGAGCCGATCCCGGATTCGGCCGGCGCCAACAGGTTCGCCTACGGCGAGGACAACCCGCTCACCGAGACCGACCCGACCGGGCACTGGGGCTGCGGCTGGTGCAAGAAAGCCATCTCCAAGGTGACGTCGACGGTCTCGAGGGCATACCACGCCACGACATCGTTCGTCTCCCGCAGCTACTCGTACGCCTACAGCTACGCGAGGTACTACTCCTCCTACGCCTATAGCTACGCCAAGCGGACCTACCATGCGGCCAAGCGAACCGTCAGCCGCGCATACAGGGCCGTCAAGAAGAAGGTCAGCCGCGCCTACCACTCCGCCAAGCGGTGGGTGAAACACACCTATCACAAGGCCAAGCGATGGGTGAAACAGAGGTACCACGCGGCCAAGCGATGGGTGAAGAAGACCTATCACAAGGCCAAGCGGTGGGTGAAACACACCTATCACAAGGCCAAGAAGTGGGTCGCCCATAAGGTCCACCAGGTCAAGAAGGCGGTCAAGAAGGCGTACCACCGCGTCAAACAGGCCGGCAAGCGGATCGTCGCGAAGACCGTCCGGGCGGTGAAACAGGTCGCCCACAAGGTGAAGGACGCCTATAACGCGACCGAGAAATGGGTCAAGGACCATAAGAACCTCATCATCGAGGCGGTCGCGATCGGCGGGGCGATCCTGGCCGGCATCGCCTGCACCGCGGTGACCGCCGGGGCCGGAGCGGTCGCCTGCATGGTCGGCGCGGCAGCGCTGATCAACCTGGCTAAGGACGCCGCGCAAGGCAACATCCACAACTGGGGTGACGCCTTCGGGTCGCTCGGAACCGGTGCGGTGCAAGGGCTCGCGGGCGGCGTCGGCGGTGCGATCGGCGGGAAGATCGCCGGCGCGGCCGTCGGCAAGCTGGGCAAGTTCGCCAGCACGCTCGGTGGGCGCGTCCTCTCCGGCGGCGTCTCCGGCGGTGTCGGCGATGCGGTGACACAGTTCGCCACCACCGGTCACGTCGACATGCGCGGTGTGGCAATGAGCGCCGCCCTAGGCGGCGTCACCGCCGGCCGTGCCGGCCGGGGCAGATCCGGCTCGGACGACATGGTGGACCTCTATCACGGGACCGCCAAGAAGTGGGCCCCCGGCATCCGCCGCGATGGGATCGACCTGTCGGTGCAGCGAGCGGACAGCGACTTCGGCCGCGGCTTCTACACCACCAACAACAGGGCACAGGCCGAGAACTGGGCGGCACGCAACGCCGACGGCGGAGCTGTGCTGCACTACCGGGTACCCAGGGCCGAGCTGGGCAAACTCAACGCGTTGAAGTTCGACCGGGCCGACGCGGACTGGGAGAGCTTCGTGATGCACAACCGCACCTTCGGCTCGATGCACTCTTACGACACGGTCGAGGGGCCGTACCTGGGCAACCCGGAGCACGCGCTCAACGGTAAGCCGCTGGTGGCCGAAGGGCACCAGCTGTCCTTCCACACCGACTCCGCGGTAAACATGCTCAACGGCTATCTTCAGTAGCATGGCAGAGCTGACTGTCCCGGCCTCACCGAAGGCGCGCAGGTTCGTCGAGGAGATCGTGGAGCAGATGCTGTTCCTCTTCCCGATCACGCGGGAGGAGGCGATCGGGCGCATCAACGAGACCTGGCAGCACGTCAGCTACCTCAGCGACGACGACGTCATCTTCCACGAGACGGCGGTCTACTGGGCGAAGACCATCTACTACGGCAAAGAATCCATGTGGTGGCTCGGGGAGGAAGGTCTTCCTCCCCGTCCCTACCCGGCGCCTCCGCAGTGACGGATCACGGACCTTGCCAGCGTCGGATCTTGGACAGCGGTGAGCATCTATTTACTGTCGTGCGGACGCATGGGAGTCACTTGCCGGGCTCCGCGCTGTCGTCGTCCGGGGTCGTTGCCACGAGGCGGTGGGGTGAATGGGCGCCTGTCATCTGACGCCTCGCGAGGATGGCCGTATTCTATTCGTGGCCCGGTAGACTCCATGGTGGAGGGAGATCACGGATCATGTCACGTCATTACGTCACCAACGCACCGGTGCTGGATCGCACGGTCAGCCGGGCGGTCGTTGTCGTGGACGATCTGACGCGCCTGCATGGGCCTTCTGCCGGGGAGGTCACCCTCCCGATCACCCTGAACTGGACGCCACGCAAGCGCTACGACCTGGCTAGCGAGGCCGCTCAACGATCCCTATATCAGGTAGTGCTGCGTGAAGCACATGCCGAGGACGAGATCGAGACCTATCTGAATGCGGACCTGCTGCGCCGGCTGTGGGGCTCACTCACCCTGCCTCGGGCCGTCCGCGAGTTCTGGGAAGCCCAGCATCCGGTCCTGGCCAGCTGAGCTGAGACCCGCCCGTGTCGTTCACACCGTTCCAGCACCTCATCGCCCAGCTCACTCTGGAAGCCATCGCCGATCTCGGCTTTGCGCTCGGCGGATGCGGAAGCCTGAGCCTGGAATCTTTGATCTCGTAGTCGACAAGCTGAGCACACCGGCGTCCGAATGCGTATTCATAGACGATTGCGGCGTACCTGGCGCCAGCCAAAGCGCTTGGCATGGTTGCCGTCCGTCATGTTGACGCGGAATCAACGATCGCAGAGTCGCGCCGAATGTTTGCTCCGTTCTTGAGCAGGCCGTTGACGCCGGGCGAAGGTATGACGTAACAGGATCCTCATTGGACGGTCAGCAGGTACACCTCGTCGTCGGTGAGCGCGCCCTGGAACACCCGCACGTCGTCGATGCCACCGCGCCACCAGTCGCCGAGGAATCCGTGCCACTTGGCCCGGCCGATCTCGAGGCTGCCGGCGGCGTGCCAGGTATTGCTGTGGGCCACGATCCCCGACAGCAGCCCGTCGACGTAGATCTTTAGCAGACCGGTAGTGGCGTCATAGACGCCCGCCACATGGGTCCAGACGTCAAGCGCCACCGGCGAAGCCGACCGCGCGGTCACATAGGTGTCCGAAGTCGAGTCGACGGTGGGCATGGAGAACCCCCACACGTTCTCGCCGGTCATGTACTGCAACAGGAATCCGCTGTTGGCCGTGCCGTCCTGGCTGACCGCCGTGTAGAGGGTGAACTCGGTGGCGCCGGTGAAACGCAACCAGGCCGACACGGTGAAGCTCTGGTCGGTGCGCACCACCGGGTTGCCCACCGCGGCATCGCAGGCGCCATCGGCGGACAGCGATCCGCCGAACCAGCCGGGCGTCCACGAGCAACCGGCGGATAGGGTGGCGGTCCGCCAGGCGCCGGAGGAGTCGGCGGCGACGGTGCCGGTGGTCTCGTCGAGGCGCCAGTGGCCGACCAGCACGGCCGGTGGGTGCGCCAGCTCGGCGATCGTCTCGGCGGGCGGCACGCTCTGGTACGCGCGAACGTCATCGATGCCGCCCTGCCACCAGTCGCTGACGAACCCGCGCCACTTGGAGCGGCCGATCTGCAGGCCACCGGTGGCGTTCCAGGGTGCGGTGTGGGCGGCGGTGCCCACGAGCACACCGTCGACGTAGAGCCGCAGCTGGCCGGCGGTGTGATCGTAGACGCCGAGCAGGTGCGTCCAGACGTGGTAGCGCGGCGGCGCGGTGGAGACCGCCCGATGCAGCACCTCGGTGTCGCTGTCCGTGGTGTACATGCCGAAGCCCCAACGGTCGATGTCCCCCTCATAGCGCAGCAGGAAGCCGCTGTTGCGGGTGCCGTCCTGGGTGACCACGGCGTAGTGGGCGAACGTGGAGGTGAGGCGGACCCATGCCGACACCGCGAAGCTCATGTCGGTGCGCAGCACCGGTGATGCAGTGCTCGCGGCGGCTCCGTTGGCGCCACTGAACTGGGCGCCACCCTTGAGACGGCCGCCGGCCCAGGAGACGCCACCGGCGAGGGTGGCGGGCTGGCCCGTGCCCGACACATCGGCTGCTGTCGTGCCACTGGTCTCGTCAAGTGGCCAGTGCCCCGAAGGCATTGAGGCGGTGCGGACATAGAATTGGTACCCGAAAATAGGCCCCAGATTGCCGACGCCGTCCCGGCTTTGCACAAATAGCGTGTTCAACCCTTCGTTGGTGGGCGTCAATGTGACTGTGGCCGTTTTGCCGGTGCCGCTCGCCGCGATCGAGGTCTGCGGCGGGTACTGCTCAAGGCCGTAGACATAGCCCGCGATGTCGGTGTCACCGGCGCCGGGCGAGAGCGTGAAGCTGCCGGAGATGCCCACGGCGCCACGGTAAATCGGGGCTGGCCCGGGTGATGCCGGATAGCTCGCCGACGTGACGGCCGGGAAGTTGACGGGCGGGTAAGGGTCGATGGTCATCTCGCAGAAGCCGGTAAAGGCGGAGACGTCGGTGCCGTCCTCACCCCTGACCCGCCACGAGTATGTGCCGCCGATGGCCAGGACGTTGGCCGGGATGGTGACGGCGTGCATGGAGCCCGAGGCGATCTTGGCCGTCACCGCCTCGCTGATCTTCGCACCGCCGGTCACCCACCACTCGAACCGGCCGCCCACCAACTGCCCGGTGTCCACATCGGACAGTTTGGCCCGCAGCGTGGGCGTCCTCGTGCCCACGATGGGCCGGCCGGCACCGGTCACGCACGGCAGGCCGGGGTCGATGGAAAGCGTATTGGGTACCGAGGGAACAGAGTTGTAATCGATAATCAACGTTGGATTGTTCTGGAACTTCTTCCAGGCAAACGTGTCGGTCTCGCTCGTAGCGCGCAACCCGAGGGTGAGGTCGGCCCAGTTGCTGGCCGCCGCGGTCACCACGCCTGCGGTCACGTTGAAGTCGACGGTGGCGTCCGGGCACGAGGTGCTGTAGCCCTTGGCGACGTTGAGGGTCTGCAGCTTCGCCGACCACGCGGGCTGGGTGTTCCACGTGGTGCTGGAGCTGATCGCCCCGGTGCGCCACACCTCCACCTGCCGGGCCGAGCAGGACCACGCGTGGGTCTCGAAGGTGCGGAACGTCGCGCCGATGATGTGCTTGCCGCGCACGGTGGAGGTGTTCATCCGGAAGAACGAGCGGTTGGTCATGCCGGTGTCGTTCTCGTGCCCCACCCGCGCGATGTCGGAACTGTTGAAGTACGCACTGGTCGGGTGGGCCTTCCACACCGAGGTCCAGGCCAGGCGCCCGCCGGTCCAGCGCACGCTCGGGTCGAGGTACAGCGGATAGTTGATTGTGGTGTCGGCGAGCATGGCCTCGTCGGGCTCGATGGTCAGCGCGTCGGCGGTCGCGGTGGTGCGCATCGCCTTGTGCCGCAACGGCGCCTTGTCGTCGGCGAAGCCGCGCCGGCCCGCGCCGCCCGAGCTGTCCCACATCATCGGCGTCCCGGCGTGGAACAAACTCTCCCCGTTGGAGTCAACGGCGTCGATGTTGCCGGCGGCGTCGACCCGCATCGACAGACCGCCGGTGGCGCGCAGGCCCAGCCGGAGGCGGCGAAGGTCGGGATGTCCGGCCGCCGCCGGGGTCTTGACCACCAGTACCTCAGAAAAGCCCATGGTGTCGGCGGTCACGACCAGGTCGACATCGGGAAGCACGTTGGGATAGGTGGCGGTGTCACCGGAGAGCACCGGGGCGGGCAGAGGAACCGGCCAGCCCAGCGCCACCTCACGGCCGCCGGAGGAGATGCGCGCCAATGGCCCGGTGCCGCCGCCGGAGAACGCTATCGGCACGGTGGTGGCGTTCGGTCTGACGCTGCCATCCGGTCGCACCCGCAGGGTGGAGTCCACCGGCACCCAATTGGCCCCTTGCCTCACCCGGATCGGCAGCGTGTGCTGCTCCAGGGTGAAGGTGCCGCTCGGGTTGGCATACACCTCCTGCGTCTCGGTGCGCTGCGAGGTCACGGCGACGCGGGCGTTGCTCTGCCGCGCCGCGGCCAACGCTTCCGCCTCCGTGGCCGCCTCCGTCTTCGAGGGTGGATTCGAGGGTGGCGTGGCCACGCCGTGAGAATGCGACAGCACCGGAACACTGGCAATCATGAGAACCAGGACGAGAAAACGGCGACCCATGGGAGTCCTCCCCGCGCAGCGACCGCTCGACAACATTCAACTGCGTCACATCGAGCAATCCGCAACCTTATTGATAGCGGTGCGCCGGGGGCATTGTCCGTTCGGTTAAATCACAGACCGTTCGTATCGTCGGCGGCTTCGTCCGCGACCTCGCGGTTGGCCGTGTCGGGGTAACGGTTCTGCTAGACCGACGAAGATTGTTGTGACGCTGACAGCGATCCGAGGCCGGTTCCCCGCTGCCAGCTTCACAACAATCATGGTCGGCCGCCGCCACCCGCCACGGTGTCCGCTACCGTGTCATCCGTGGAGCTTTTGGTACTTGGCCACGACGAGGTCACCTCGCTGCTGCCGATGGACGCCTGCATCGATCTCATGCGCGGGACGCTGACCAGCCTCGCCCGCGGTGAAGGGCATCAGCCGCTGCGGTCGGTGGTGATGGTGCCCGGCCTGCCCGGGTTTCTCGGGCTCATGCCCGGCTACGCCGCCGGCGAGCCGGCCGCGCTGGGCATGAAGTTCCTCGGCATCTTCCCGGGAAACCCCAAGCAGGGCAAGGATGCCCATCAGGGTCTGGTCATACTGCTCGACCCCGGCACCGGCGAGCCCAGGGCGATCCTCGACGCGTCGGCCATCACCGCCGTGCGCACCGCGGCCGTGTCCGCCGTCGCCACCGACGCGCTCGCCCGACCGGACGCCCGCGTGCTGGCGGTGTTCGGCCCCGGGCTGCAGGGGCGGGCCCACGCGCGGGCGCTCGCGTTCGTCCGGCCGCTGACCGAGATCCGCGTGGTGGGCCGCACCGACGACGCCCGGTCCGCTTTGGACGGTGCGGACATCGTGGTGACCGCGACCAACTCCGCGACCCCGGTGCTGCGCCGCGAGTGGCTGTCGCCGGGGACCCACATCAACGCCGTCGGCTCCTCCGTGCCGCACACCCGCGAGCTCGACGCCGAAACCGTTGCCGCGTCACGTTTCTTCGTCGACCGGCGGGAGTCGACGGTCAACGAGTCCGGCGACTACCTCATGGCCACGCGCGAGGCCGGACTGGACGAGGGACACATCGTGGCCGAGATCGGCGAGGTGCTCACCGGGGCGGCGGCGGGCCGCTCCTCCCCGACCGAGCTGACCGTGTTCAAGTCGCTGGGCCTGGCGGTGGAGGACCTGGCCGCCGCCGCCTATGTTTGCGCCGCCGCCGAAGCCGCGGGGCTCGGCACGCGCGTCCGCTTCTGACAGGATGCTTCTGTGCTCCCCAGCCTCGAAGACATCAGCGCCGCCCGCGAGGCGATCGCCGCGGTCGGCATCCGCAGCCCACTGGTCCCGCTCAACCTGCCCGTCGACGGCCCGCGCGTGTACCTCAAGCTGGAGAACCTCCAGCCGACCGGCTCGTTCAAGCTGCGCGGGGCGGCCGCGTTGCTGGCCGGCGCCGACCGCGACACCCTCGCCGGCGGTGTGGTGACGGCCTCCGCCGGCAACATGGGCCAGAACGCGGCCTGGTTCGCCCGCCGCCTTGGCGTGCCCTGCACCGTGGTCGTTCCGCCGACCGCGCCCGCGGCCAAAATCGAGGCGATGGAAAGGCTCGGCGCCCGTGTCATCCCGGTCAGCGCCGACGACTGGTGGAAGGCTTTCGAGCAGCGCCGCGCCGAAGGGGTCGAGGGAGTCTTCATCCACGCCTTCGACGACGTGGCCGTGATGGCCGGCAACGGCACGATCGGGCTCGAGATCGCCGAGGATCTGCCCGAGGTCACGGCGGTCATCGTGCCCTGGGGCGGTGGCGGCTTGAGCTGTGGCATCGCCACCGCGCTGCGCTCCGTGGTCCCCGGCGCTCGCGTCTACGCCGCCGAGGTCGCCACGGCCGCGCCGCTAAGCGCCTGCCTGGCGGCGGGAGAGGTGGTCACCGTCGACTTCCAACCGTCCTTTGTGGACGGAATCGGCAGCAAGACCGTGCTGCCGCCCATGTTCGACCGCGCCGTCGAGCTGGGGATCGAGGCGCTTGTCGCCCCGCCGGACGAGGTCGCCACCGCGCTACTGCAGATGCTTGAACTGAACCGGACCCTGGCCGAAGGCGCCGGCGCGACCTCGGTGGCCTGCGCGCTGGCGGGCGCTCGCGACGGTCGACTCACGGAGGCCGACACCGTGGTCTGCGTCGTGTCCGGCGGCGTGATCGGCCTCGACACGATCACTCAGCTCCTTGCGGCGTCGTAAGGACGTCCATGCACCTCCTTCCGCAGCCGGAAACGCTGCAACGGGATGCCGTCGAACTCGGTGCCGCCGTCGGGGACGAAGCCGAGCCGCCGGACACCGAAGGCGGCGGCGCGGCTGACCGGCAGCAGGATGATGACCGACTCGAAGCCGAGCGGGCCGAACGCCATGATCGTTTGATCCAGCATTATCCCCGAAAATGCGGCCTCAAATCGTTGGGAAGCAGCATTTTCCGAGAAAATGCTAGATTCAAAGCGCACACGAAAGTCAGTTCCGGGTCCAGCTGATGACGCCGAGACACATCTCGTCCGAGGTGCCCTCGCCCCACACCACATAGCGAGGCTCCACCGTCTTGAGCGCCGGCACCCTCCCGCGCAGCCCGGCATCGTGCGTGCAGGTCACCTTCAGGGTGTCACCGAGCTTGACCGCCGCCGGTTGCGCCAAGGGTATGGCCCGCTGGTCGTCGAAGTTGTAGACCGGCACATCCAAAAGAATTTTTGCTTTGCTGGTACCGGGATTCAGCTCGACCTTGATCGACTGCCCCAGCAGGTGCATGTGCCCGGCCACCGCATGGATCACCCCGGGTGCCCGCACCGGGATCGAACACGACTGCACCGGGCCGGGTTTGGGCTCGCGGCCGCGGTTGCACCACGTGCTCAACCCGGTGACGATGGTGCCGGCCTGGTTCCCGAAGCGCGACTTGAGGTCGGCGACGGCTTTCGCCCGATCGCACAACGGCCCGTTCTCGCCCGTCGCGCAGGGCAGCTCGACCGGCGCCGGCAGCAGCATCGTCCACAGGGGCTCGAGCTTGGCGCCGCTCGCCTTGAGCCGCAGCCTCATGCCCGACCGATCGGTCCCGTCCTTGACGGTCAGCGTGTTGTAGTGGACCTGCATGACGATCTGGCTGCCCGCGGCCATCTCGTAGCCGATGTTCTCGGCGAGCAACAGCTCGGCGCCGCCGGGCGCCCACGCGCCGATCCAGGCCGAGCCGCCGCCGCTGACCTGGCGGAAGACCGAGTCGGTGGCGATGCCGGTGCCGCCGAAGCACGTCCAGCCGTCACCGGCGGCGGCGGTGTCGAGGGCGCGCGCCTCGGCCACGTCCTCCGGCTGGACCCGGAAGAAGATGGCGTGGTGGACGATGGCCGCGTTGTCGGGCAGGAATTGCGAGCCGGTGATGTAGGCGGGCTCGGTCAACCCCGGGTCGACCAGGAAGCAGCGGTACTCATCCGTGCCCTTGGCCGGAGACGGCTTGAACGGTCGCCCCAGCCCGAGCTCCTGGAACCGTTCGCCGGCGCGCAGCGGCTGCGGTGGCGGCGCGCTCGCGGCCACGTGCCCCGCGTGCGGGTCGGCGCCCACCTGCCCCTGCCGCATCCCGGCCCGGGGCGACGCGCAGGCCTGAAGCAGCAGCACGGCGAGCGCCACGACGATTGTCCGTCCCAACCTCATACCATCGAAGGTACCAACCCGCGATGGACCTGCTGGACGTCTAGCCCGCGGCCACGGGCAGCCCGTCGGACCGGAAGGCGTCGCCTTCGCGGGTGACGACCGCGGACTCGAAACCGGCCAGCCCGGCCAGCCAGTCGATTCCCTTGCGCCCCATGGCGGTCGCGGCGGTGGCGAGGGCGTCGGCGCGGCCCAGGTCGATCCCGGTCACCGTCACCGAGCAGAGCGCCTCCGCGGGTACACCATGAAAGGGATCGACAACGTGGAACCCCCGCTCGTAGGTCCCCGAAGTGGCCACGGCCAAGTCGGTGCCTTCGAGTACCCAAGCCAGCTTCATCGGTTCGAACGGGTGGCGGATCCCCACCCGCCACGGCTGCCCGGGTTCGGGGTTGCCGCGCACGCGCACATCGCCCCCGGCGTTGAGGCAGTGGTCGGCGGCGCCGGCGGCGAGCAGCCGGTCGGAGGCCACCTGCACCGACCACCCCTTGACAAAGCCTGACGGGTCAAGCCGCCCGGTGGCGTACACATCGAAATATCCATTCGTTTCGGACCACAGGCGGGCCGTCTGGTCGAGCATGAAACGCATATGCTCCGAACAGTCACTTACTTCGATCTCTCCGCGGGCGAGCCGGTTGACCTCGCTTCCGTGCTTGTAAGTGCTGAAGCGCTCGTCGACCTCGCGGAACCAGGCGAAGACACCGTCGAAAGTCGATGGGGTGGCACCCATGATCTCGACGCTGATCGCGGTCCCCATGATCTGCTCGACCTTTATCATGCCTTGGCCGCGTCGATGGCCGCCTGCAACGACTGCTTGTAGGCGTTGCTGGTATAGGTCGCGCCGGACACGGTGGCGATGCCGGCGCTCTGCGCGGTCAGCGCCTCCTGGCGCAGCTTGGGGACGGCGCGGGCGTTGATGGATCCGGTCTGGCCGCCGGTCGGGTAGCTCGCGGTCACATCGGTGATCTTCCCTCCGCTGACCACGATGGTGACTTTTGTTGTCCCGTAACGACCCGCTGCCGCGCCGGAGCCGGGGAACGTGCCGTCTTTGAGCCCGCCTTTCGAAGGCGCGGGCGCTTTAGCGGACGCTTTGGGGGACGCCGACGACGAAGGCGGGGCGATCGGTTGCGGTGCCGGGGAAACGCCGGGCGGCAGCGTTTGTCCTAAATCGACAGTCATCTCGGCCGCGGGCCGGGGGCCGAGCTTTGTGGCGATTATCAACGTGGTACCCACAGCCGTGCCGGCGAGGGCGAGGACCGCGCGCCGCATCACAACCTCCCATCCGGCAACTCAGAACTCGAACGGGTCGAGGTGGATCTGCCGCCACGGGATCCGCAACCGCCGCAACACCTTCACCGAAGCCTCGACCAGACTGGGCGGCCCGCACAGGAAGATGTCGCGCCGGGTCACATCCGGCACCAGATCCTGCAATCCCTTGGGCGTGAACAGGTTGCGGGGCCCGGGCTCGTCCCGCCCGCCGAGTACGAACCAGATGAAGGCGCCCCGCTCCCACGCCAGCCACTCCAGCTCCTCCCGGAACAGCAGCTCGTCGGCGCTGCGCGCGCGGTAGATCATGATGGTGCCTCGCGGCAGATCCTCGAGCAGCGCCCGGATCGGGGCGACCCCGCTGCCCCCGGCGATCAGCAGCGCTCGCATCCGGACACTGCGGTCGGCGGTGAACACCCCGGAAGGCCCCTCGGCGAAGATACGCGCGCCCTCGCGCAGGTGTGCCAACCCGCGCGTGTGGTCGCCGACCATCTTGACCGTCAGGCGCAGCCACTCCCCGTTGGGCGCGGCCGACAGCGAGAACGGATGCGCCTGCCACCACCGGCCCCGGGTGAGGAAGCGCCACCGGAAGTACTGTCCCGCACGGGCTTTGAGCGCGTCGAGCCGGCGCCCTCCAATGTAGATGGAGACCATGTCGGGCGCCTCGGCGACGACCTGCGCGATCCGCAGGCGGTGGCGCAGGTTCAGCCGCAACGGGTCGATGACCCTCCCCCACAGCAGGCATCCGGCCACGAAGACGTACAACCCGTTCCAGAAGACCCGGCCGAATCCGGGTTGCATCAGCTCCTGCCCGGCCGAGAACTGGTGGCCGTAGCCGAGGATCACCACCAGATAGCTCGTCAGGTGAAGGTGGTACCACTTCTCGTAGGACATCCGGCGGCGCAGCATGCGGATCGACATCAGCGCGATGACTACGAGCAGCGCGGTGGCGACGGTCGCCGTGACCATGTCGAGGTCGGCCGCCACCATCGACCAGGTCTCCCGCAGGATCGGCACCTGCGCGCCCGCCGCGTAGCCGACGATCGTCGCCGCCATGTGCGTCAGGATCATTATCAGCAGGTACCCGCCCAGCTCCCGATGCCAGACCATGAGATCGTGGGCGCCGATCAGCCGCTCCAGCCAGCCGACCCGGCTCATCGACAGGATCTGCAGCAGCAGCACCACTCCGCCGACCATACCGGTGATCCGGCCGATCGCCAGGAACACGCTCGAACTGTCGTTGATGGAACCGGCCGGGGTGTTGACCCACCACAGCGCGAGGCTGGTCGCGATGACGAGCCAGAAGCAGGCCACCAGGATCCTCCGCCCGGTGCGTCCGGTGACCGCCCTGGGTTGCCATGGCTCATCGTGCGACCAGTGCCCGTCAACCCAGTCGGCGGCGAGCGAGCGCCTGTCCTCAACCACGGGAAAGACGTCGGTGTAGCCGTGGCGCAGGCTGTGCAGCCACCGCTCATCGATCGCGCGTCCCGCCTCGTCCCGGCTCATCCTGTCGTTGCTACCAGTGCGCGGCGCTCCCGCACAAGTGGAGAGTCAACGATGCCCGGCGGATTGCCGGTCCCCCCGCCAACTCATGCCCGGCATGAGGACGCCAGCCGCGCCCGGCGGGACCAGCCGCCAGGACTTCGACGACTTCTACGTCGCCCACTTCGGCGACACCGTGACCCTCTCTTACGCCTACACCGCGGATCTCGCCGAGGCGCAGGACATCGCGCAGGAGGCGTTCAGCCGGGCGTGGCAGCGCTGGGGTGCCCTGGAGGGCTACGAGAACCCGGCGGCCTGGGTGCGGCGCGTGGTCTTCGAGTGGAACCGCGACCGGTGGCTCGCGATTTCGGTTGAGCCGCCCGGAGTCCAGGGCTCGGGCGGCCCAACCCGTTAGCGGTCAACCGGTGGTGCAGACGGTGCCGTTGAGCGTGAAGACCCCGGGCAGGATGTTGGGGCCGCTGTAGCCGCCGACGAAGCCCGCGCTGGCGCTGCCGCCACCGGGCTCGAGCCGCCGATTCCAGTCCAAATTGGTCAGTCTCACGTTGCGGCCGGACTGTTCCCAGTTGGCGTTCCAGCCGCCGTCGACCCGCTGCCAGCCGGTCGGCCAGGTGTAGTTCAGCGTCCAGCCCTCGATGGCATTCGGCCCGGTGTTGACTATATCTATGGTACCGATATAGCCATTGCCCCAGTCGAAAGCCGTGCTGAACCGGACTTTGCAGGTACTGGACGCCGGCGCCCCAGTGGTGAACGTGAGCGGCGCCGACGCCCAGGAGACGTTGCCGGCGGTATCACGCGCCAGAACGTTTACGGTGTAACGGCTTCCGGGCACGAGGTTGCCGACGGTGAACGAGGTGCCGGTGGTCTCACCCCACTGCTCGCTGACCGCACCGAACTGCCGGTACACCTCATATTTCGCGATCGGGTTCGTCCCGCGCACCGCCGCCTGCCACGAGATGGTCGCGTTGCGGTCGGTTACGGCACTCGCCGAAACCTGTTCCGGCGTACCCGGCGGCCCGGAGACCACATTGGACGGATGGAGCACTATCGTCGTCAACGAGTAGGGAGGCAGGGTCTGGCTCGTCGCGGTGCCCGCCGGCGACGTAGCGATACCCGTGGCGCCGTTGACAAACGAGTGAACCGTGGGCACGGCCGAGGAAGGTGTGTAACCGGCGTAGTTGATGGTCGCCGGGTAGGCGTTGTCCGGGTCCTTGTTCACCAGCAGCACCGCCAGATCCCCGTTGGCCCGCCGCACCGCGTGCGCCGTAACCATGGCCTGGTTACTGGCGGTCCGCAGGAACTGGTCGCCCGGCTGGGCGAACAGGCTCATCATGGTCAGCCCGTAGTAAGGCGCGAACGGCGTGTTCAAAGCCGGTTCGCAGACCGAACCATCGGCCGTGCAAGTCCCGCTGGAGAACATGCCGAAGTCGCCGTAGTCGGTCTGACCGGCCACAGTGGACACTGTCCCGATGCCGTTGCGTACGTTCCACCAGTGCACCGTGAAGACGCCGTTCTCCAGCAGGCCGCTGTAGGCGTCGGCCAGGAACAGGGCGCCGGGCTGAGTGTTCTGTCCAACCCCGACATTCGACTCGGTCATGCTGATTTCAAGGCTCTTTCCCGCGTACCTTGAAATCTGTTGCCGCAGCATGAATATGCTGTCCTCGATCGGTGCTGTCTTCGCCAGTGACTCGGCGGCCGTGCTTCCGCCGGGGTACCAGTGCACGTCCACGAAATCGATCTTCGAGCCGGCGATGGAGAGCACCGCCTGGTTCCACGGTCCGGGATCGGCGCCCGCGGTGATCCCGTCGGGCCAGTTGGCCGGCATGGTGAGGACCGCGCCCACCTTGATGCTGGGATCGACGGCCTTCATCGCGTCGGCGTACGCCACCACCTGGTTGGCATAGAAGCTAGCGCTCTTGTCGGGGTGGTTGTCCGCCTCCCACGAGGCCCCATAGTGGCCGTTGCCGTAGTTCTCGTTGCCCACCGTCCAGTACTTGACCCCGTACCCCTTAAGAATGTTGGCCGAGTTCACCCAGCCCGCAGCCTCCTCCGGGGTTCCTGTCCCGTAGTTGGCGATGATCATCGGCTGGGCGCCGACGGCTCGCACCGAGGCGATGAACGTGTCGAAATCAGTGTTCGGGGCGACATATCCCCCCGGGGCCGTGTGCGTCTCCCAGTGATAGATGTCCCCATAGGACCCGCCCGGGTAGCGGATCATCTTCACACCGGCCGCGCGCAGCAGATCCGACGTCGGCGTGCCACCGAGATGGGTGTCCCACACGGCGTCGTTGATGCCCAGCCCGGTGGCGGGCATCCGGGCCAGGCCGGCCCGGGCGTTGACGGTCACGGTCACCGGCGTCGTCGCCGCTGCCGTGGCCGCTAGTGGGCCGCTGATGCCGGTCGCCAGTGTCCCTGTCCCAAGCAGCAGGGCGGCGGTCGCCACGGCGGTGAGATGGCGTGCTCGCATCTTCAAGCCATCCAATCGGAGTTTATTAATGGAAGCGCTCCCATTGTTAAGCTCCGATTTCCGGCCGGTCAAGTGCTCTGCCGCTCCCGCCTCGCACCCCGCGCCCGCCCCGCGCCCCGCCTCGCACCCGCCTCGCACCCCGCGCGCCTTGCGCCCGCCCGCCTCGCACCCCGCCCGCCTCGCACCCCGCGCGCCTCGCACCCCGCGCGCCTCGCACCCCGCGCGCCTCGCACCCCGCGCGCCTCGCACCCCGCGCGCCTCGCACCCCGCGCGCCTCGCACCCCGCGCGCCTCGCACCCCGCGCGC
>Ga0075418_10001886_pt1 | contig 23866 bp, 24 predicted proteins | sample SoiMetdeltSBSDD2_FD_81776 | JGI IMG/M metagenome (GOLD analysis project Ga0075418, IMG submission 81776) | Bulk soil microbial communities from a Populus tree surrounding site in Tennessee, USA - Soil MetaG P. deltoides SBSDD2 | ecosystem: Environmental > Terrestrial > Soil > Tree plantation...
AGAGACCCATCTTTGCTGTGAATACGATACACTCAGCGAGAATCTTTCGCTCCAAGCCGATCGTTAGCAGAACCTGGTCATACTGTCCGTCTAGGATTTTGGTACTATTTTTTATCAGATATATTCAGATATATACAGTATATTCAGAATATTCTCTCGCTACCCTTATATTCTATCTATTTCTTCTATTAGAATGTAGATGGATGTTATTCTAAATCATAATGGTTGTATCATTTGTCAAAAAACTGGCCATCTAGAATCGCTATCAATAGGATGCCCCTTCTGCAACGGTACGGGTGAATATACCAAGGCTGCTGAGAGTTATATGAAATCCCATCCTTGTCAATGCATCTACGAGGATAGAAGGAATTGCAGTTTGTGTGGCAAGAAGTGCCACCACGCCACGAACAATAAACCCAAATTATTGATTTCCCCAAGAGCCTAGATCTTTGCAATAGCCTGTCCTCGCTAAAGAAAATTATGTCACTTGAAATAAAGGACATAAATGAGTAGATGCAGAACACTATGACTTCCAGTTTGGAACCACTTGAGAAGTAACTAAAATTCATTTGCGCCTTCTTGCATTTTGTTGAATTTTACTTGTGGATTACTCTTATATCTTCATAATGTACAATCCTTTGCCAATCCTTTTTACTACCCTTGAGCTGTAATTTGCCAAAACTACAAGTACATCTTTCCAAGTCACAGCAATAACATCTATTGTTTTATGTAATCATGTAAAGCATGAGATTGCATTAATCGGATTTGCATGGAAATTCTATTGATTATTTGCAGACTTGTTCGTCATGATCCCTCCGAGAGATTAATGGACATGCCATGGGCGATTGTTCTATCAGTAGTATTTTTTGATGTGCTTGAGGTATGACTAAAATCTGATGTTTGATTCCATTATCATTTAGTTGAACATATCATGTAACGGTACGTGCAGAATTCATTTTAATCTATAAAAATACTTCTCATACATTAGCGTCAAGATATTGCATGATGATTAAATAAAACCAGCATCTCTAGGCTCCATCGTTAGAATAGTCAAAGTAGTCAAAGAGCATTAGCAGACAACAAGATTTGATAAAGCCTCAAAGAAATTGAAGAGACAAAGAATAATACTTTTTCATTAACCTTGCTATCTCTGCACGGTAGTTGTGTATGTTGCACCAAACAATAACAGAAATAATATCCCCTATACTGTGAATAAAACAGATCCTGGCAACACATTATGGAGCCCAAATCCATATAATTTCTTGATACTGCCAAGACCGTTATATCAGCTGCTGCAATAACAACAGTGCGTGCCATCAATTTTCAAAAATGTTCCAAATATAACAGGTGGAGAATTTAGAATATTCTAGGTTAGTATCACTGTATATAAAGAATAATAATCGCTTAAAAAACCGGTATCATCTTTCTTTCAAGAATTAAAGGAAAAAAAGAAAAAAGAAAAAGTGAGTCTCTATGGACTTGGTCTATCCTCTATGTATTCACGTTTTATCTGCAGAGTCCGCCTGGATTGCTGGTTCCGCAGTTGTTGTTGCCTCCGAAGGTATTTTGGTTCACGTTTGGATTTCCGTCAGCATTGCTCATATCATAATCCTCATGGCCGAACACCGTGTTGTAGTCTACTATGTTTTCATTGCTCATTAAATCTAGGTATATGCCGTATTGTCCGTTGCCAAACATGTTGTTTGCAGCTATCACATTCTGGTCGGCACCTAGAAGGAGAAATCCTTGCTCCGTGTTAGCAACTGCCTGGTTAAAGGCTACGGCTCCTCCTGTACTTGAATCTAATATTGCAGCAATATCGTTATTGGTAATAGTATTTCTGCTAAGTTCTGTTCCAGTTGAACCCTGCACTAAAGCACCTATTCCATTGTCTGCCAATTGCACGTCTGTGAGTTGTCCGTCTGAGCTTCCCATGAAGGTGACTCCTCTACTAAATCCAGATATTTCACCAAGACCTGATATGATAACGCCATCCATATTTGCGACCAGTATTCCACTGCTACCATCATAATCCATTGATGGACCTTGTGTACTAGCGTCATCGCTAGCAGTTATTTTATAGCCATTTAGGTTGATATGTGTCCCGGGTGCACCTACAACAAGTCCATCTCCGTTACTACAATTCAGATCATTTGTTAACACCACTTCGCCAGTTACTATCTGTCCGCATGATACTAGACCGTTGCTGGAATCTAGACCTAGGCTTTGACTCGTAGCGCGATTATCGTCGCTCGCTCCACTTTGGTCATTTGTGTTAGCTGCTGAATTAGTATCTTCTGCCTCTGAATCTTCTGTATCTTCTTCCTCTGTCTCCTCAGTCTCTTCACTCATGTCGGTATCGTCTACAATGGTTGCGTCATTTTCCTCTGACTGCGCATCGCTTTGTTCTGCATTTGTAGTAGTAGTTGTTGTTGTTGCTTGCGCCATAGGAAATGTTGTTGCACTTAGCACTGCAAGTATGCTCACGGCTACCGCAGTGTAGAACGCTATGGATTTGGGCTCCATTGAGAGGGAAACCCATGATAAACTATTTATAGAATGGGTAATGCCATACCCTGACTTTCTGCCAGTAATTTCGAATATATTTCTAGGACAGATCTCTGTATGCTGCCCTCAGTAATATTGTAAGTGTAAGATCTTTATATGTTCTGATAGCTGAACGACTTCTATTATAAAGAAAAATTGACAAAATATTCGAATCTTTGACAGTATGGAGGTTATCATTGTCCTAGGGAATATCGTTCGGAAGTAGAGGAGAAAATCCATGGCCAATAATCTTAGCGTTTCAAAGAACACTTCTAATCGAGATAGAATTGATATCATCACATCTATTCTTGATGCCGCAAACGGAGGGGCGACTAGGAGAAGAATATTACTCCTATCTGGCCTTTCCAGTAATCAATTCAAAAGGTACCTTTCTATGCTAATAGAGAATGATTATATCAGAATGGAAATTCAAGAGAGGAGTAAAGGAACTGCAATCTATAGAACTACCGACAAAGGGATTGCTCTGTTGCGCATATACCAACGTATCAGAGATCTATTGTCGCCAGATGCTGCAACTAACAATTGGTTCGTTGATTATAAATCCAGCATACCTATGTGGCATAACATGCAGAATAAGTGAGAGAATCAAGACGGTAATTTAAAAGAATGAAACCTTGAGCGGATCAGGATAAAGACAATGCGATAAATGAGTTAGATGTAGCAAGAAGAAATTGTAAATATTGCTTTTGATACTGTTTCTTACAAATGTCAGAAATTGATTGTTCTTTTTGAATAATTTTTAAAATGTCTGCCCCGGTCGACCATTAATTAAAGCTGAGGTTAAGACTACCTAGGCATATAGAAAATTCTTCTCTCAAGGAAGAGTAATCTAATGGTTTGTCTATGTTTCTATAGCCAAGGATAAGATCATTTGCTCTATCGTCACTTGTGCGTATAAAACGTATCCTTAATTATATGAAAGAAATATCGTAGGAATGGAAATACCCATTTCATATATCTCCTAAATAGCAGTTATTTCCAGAGCATGCAACGGCTGGTCAGGCATAGAACGCCTATGCTTGCGGTAGTGTTAGCAGTATTAGTTGCATTATCATCCACGTTAGTGATGTTAATTACTATGGGACAACAAGAAGAAGAAACATCCATACAACAGGAAAAAAAATTGAAGGATGATGACCAATTAATTGCGAGAACCCATGCAAAGGGTAAAGCACATTTTGGACTCGGAATTCTGAATCCGATAGATCATAAGATCTTGCCTGTCCTCAATAGCGAAGACAATGCAACTAATGCTACATTTACTACGGCCACTGCGACCAGTATTGCAAATAGCAAAGCAAATGCTACTTTTGCTACTGCAACTACAACTAGTATTGCAAATGACAATGAAAACAATAACAACAATGCTAATGTCAAGGCTAATGCTAATAATCTCGATCCAGTCACAAGTAAAGAAAATATGAAGAATAATGACGTTTCTGTCGTTGATGCTAATCCAAATATTTTTGTAAACTCTAAAGACAGTCCTACAACTGTTGCATCTTGTGGTCAGGTAATAACTAGAGATGTCATACTGTTAAAAGACATCGAATGTCCTGGAGTTGGGATGATTGTAGGCACCGATGGAATAACTATAAACCTCAATAATCACAGATTATCTTTGGCTAATAATACCGACACGTCAAGAATTCCTGAAATAGAAGAGATCGGGATACTGGTTCCAGGTCAAAAAAATATAACAATCCGAGGACCTGGTGTTATCATGGGTTTTGACAAAGCTATTGAATTTGCAGGGAGCGGAAGAGGATATGTATTGGATCTCAAATTAACCGATAATAATATAGGTTTATCGTTAAAAGCCTCCGATGAAATTACAATTTATAGAAGTTTCATTGAGGGAAATACAATTGGTATAGCATCTCAATCAAGCAAGGAAGGATTGATTATGAGTAATCAGATGTCCGAAAATACTGATGAAGGAATTGTGATTATGGATTCTAATTATTTTATAATAGGTGCCAACAGCTTAATTGGAAATGGCAATATTGGCATATTCTTGGATGTAAGCAGCTTCAACAATACCATATCGTCTAATAATGTACTCAACCATGTTGTCGATATCAGCAATGCTGATGGGATACCAATTCACATATCGATGAATGAATATTTTGAAAACCGTTGTGGTAAAGCACTTCCTGATGGAATATGTTAGCGAAACTAAGACATAGGAAAAAAGCCTTGTTATAGCTCTGTATCTAGTTCTTCAAACGCCCCTGCCTTAGATATCTCATGAAGACGCATGGCGACCATCCTTCTATACTCTTTCATATCGAGTATGCCTTTTTCGTCCAATATTTCTACAAGAGTTGTAAGACGAGCGCTCAGCTCTTCGATTTCATTCAGATCCTTACCAGTTATCTTTTTTGGCTCGACCAAGTCGTCACCGTCAGTGCCATGCTCTCGATGACGATTTGTCCTCTTGCTTCGCATATGTTGTTAGATACATACAAGTCGCAAGTATTTAATTATCCACTAAGTAGCAGAATCTATCCGTCAATATTGTCATGTGGCCTTCTGATTGGGGTATCGAACTAATTCCTCAAAAAGATAGACACCCTGATTATTCTCTTAAATATTACATTTTTTCATTGTCTCTGTAAGGTGTCAGCTGATCCTATAGTCAGGGAGCTAGAGTGGTATCTGCGTGATCATCTCTTTAGACAATCAAACGCAGGCAAGACCTCATTTAGAAGAGAGTTATTACCAAACGAAATGAAGGTCCTTTATCTACGATATAGGAACTCCGACCCTGATCAATTATCAAATATAATGACCTCAGTCATTGAAATCCTGACCGTAGAAAAGGTTTTGGGGCAGGATCGTAACGAGCTGAAGCTGTTAGGCAAGATGACACGACTGCAATGCGTAAAATGTTTCTATATAAATTACCTTATAGAATCTGAGCCGCGGGCATGCCTTCGGTGTCGGCACAAGGATCTACAAGATTTCCCGAGGAAGAAGGCATAAACACCGTCTGCGTTAGTAGCAGTAGAGATATCTTGTGCTAGTATGATCTAGCGTCTTGAATAAGAAAGTTGAGTATCTGCCACACTATAAATTAAATTATTTGAAATACCTTTTAAGAGGGAGTCCTGTTTTTATACTACTTCTTACCCTTAAACATTTGTCTTTGATTATGAAGAACCACATTTAGTTTCTTAATTCATCTCCTCTACTATTATTAGACTATATTCGCGACGATCCAGAAAGCTTGATATGAACTTGAGCAGGCCCCTCTAAGCATAGTGCAACTGCAAAGTAGAAAGAAGTGGACGGTCAATGGCACATCCAGAATTAAGCCTGCACACGAGACTTTGAATAATGTGATGCCTATTTCAAAAAAGATAGGCGTCACAAGACTTGCTGACATTACCGATATGGATGTTCTGCGCATCCCAAATTATTCTGCAGTGGTACCTGGTACTGAAGACTATATCTGGGTCTATAGTGGAAAAGGCCCAACAAAGCAGCATGCAATGGCAAGCGCGCTGATGGAAAGCATTGAACGTTACTCATCACTGCCGTCAGGCTGGTTAGGCAAATTTGTCCGGTCAAGCTATTCAGAGTTGTCAAAGACTCACAAGGTGCTGCATCCTGACAAGATAGTAGAGCCAATGAGATTTGTATACCATACTAACATGATGATGGACTGGCTGCCTGGGCATGACCTTGTAAGCGACGAGGAAATAATGGTGCCTGCATCCATTGCGTTATTTCGGTATACTCCACCTCCACCAGCTATCAATCCCTTTTCGTATTTTCATACAAATGGTCTTGCATCGGGCAATGTAATGGAAGAGGCAATATGCCACGCGCTATGTGAGGTGATAGAGCGAGACGCAATGAGCCTGGCAGACCTACGTGCAAGCGCCATTCCATTCCACATCTTGCGTACAATTGTACATTTTCTAAATGCTGCAGCATTTTCAGTGTCGCCCATTTTAACTGACAGGTTTGTCGATGATCCAAGCATATTCCCTGACGTCGATATTCAAGAAATTAACTTTGAGCCTGTAAAGAGCTTGGTTGAAAAGTTCAGACAGGCTGGCATTTCCCTTATGGTAAAGAATATTACCTCAGATATTGGTATTCCAACATTTAATGCTAGTAGCGTAGAGTGGATAAGTCACGACTATGGGTACCTTGCAGAGGGGCATGGGACACATCCTGATGCAAGGATAGCACTTCTTCGTGCAATCACGGAAGTATCACAAACTAGAGCTGCAAACATCCAAGGGGCAAGAGATGACCTCCGAAAGATCAAGTATAATGACGAGAATACCGATGATAGACGCGCTTGGCAGTTTATGCGATCAACAAAAAAGATTAAATTCTCAGAAGTACCGACATTCTTTAACGAAGATATTCTAGATGATATCAATTTGATTCTCTATCGGCTAAAGAATGTGGGACTGAACCAGGTAATAATCGTCGACTTGACAAATCAGGATATTGGAATTCCAGTAGTGAGGGCAATAGTACCCGGGCTTGAGACCTTCAGGATAACAAAGTCGGTTATGGGCCTGCGGGCAAGGTCGTGTTTTAAGCAATGGACAAGCCAATAATATTTCTAGGACCTTCACTGTGCCATGAAAAAGCAAAGAAAATCTTTGACGCCGATTATAGACCACCTGCAAGAAAAGGCGACTTTTTGCGACTAGCTGCAGATTTTGATGCAGCAGAAATGGCGGTTGGGTTTGTCGACGGCGTATTCCTCCAAGACTATCCTCCCACTCCGATCGAAGTGTATCATTTGATAAGAAAGAATGGAGTGTTATTGGTAGGTGCAGCAAGTTTAGGCGCATTGAGGGCAGTTGAGCTTGAAAAGTTTGGAATGGTAGGGATCGGCAAGATATTTCAACTTTATAAGAGTGGCAAGCTTGATGCAGACGATGAAGTAGCAGTCACATTTGCACCTGACGGAGATTACAGGTTACAATCTGAGGCTATGGTAGACATACGATATAATCTCTACCTTGCGCACAAAAAGAAAGTTATCAGCAGAAACGCAAAACGTGCGCTTGTCAAACTATCAAAAGAGATTTACTTTCCACATCGAAAATACACATACATTCTCGAAGAAGCAAAGAACAGATATCCTAACCTTGAAAGCGAGATTGACTCTTTCGGCAGGTATATTAGGTCATATAGAAAGAGCCTGAAGGAAATCGATGCAATAAGACTTGTAAATTATCTTAAGGAGCGATATGAGTCTGCTGATACTAATTCGATGCGATAGCTGCATCTATCTGATTGACTAGGTTTGATATGCTGATTGGTTTTCTGATAAATGCTTTGACATCTATTGTAGGAAACATCTTTCTGAACTCTTCGTAATAGATTTGAAATGCGGTCAGAAAGCAGATCTTGACGCTGGTGTCCCTCTTCTTCAACTGTCTGTACAAATCAAAGCCGTTTATTCTAGGCATTCTGATATCGATTATCATAAGGTCATAATACTTAGGTTGGAAACTTGCAAGGGCTGCATGTGGATCATTGAAGATATCTACAGCAAAGCCATGGCGCTCAAGTCCTTTCTTAAGGACGTTCGTAATGTCAGGCTCGTCATCCACTACGGCTATCCTTTTCATGAACACATAAAATTTTCGGAGGCACTATTTTAATTCAATGGCCTCTTCTTTCTTATCCAACAAATACATTCTTAAATTGTAACTTGTTTTGCTCTAAAAGAGGATGAAGATTTACACCAAGACAGGGGATAAGGGAGAAACTAGGCTTATCGGCGGTAAACTGGTCAATAAGGCAGATCTGCGAATAACTGCATACGGTGAAGTTGACGAGCTAAATTCTAGCATCGGTCTTGCAATTTCATTTCTGCACTCAAAAAAGGATCTACTTTCGGATATAGCAGATATCTTAGAGCAAGTGCAGAATGACCTTTTCGTTCTTGGCTCAGATCTTGCAGACCCTTCTTGGCCACAGAGCGATGATAAGACGCCTCGCACCACCGAAAAAATGGCATCTGTGTTAGAGCCATTTATTGACAGAATTGAGTTGGAACTTGAATCGATCACATTCTTTATCTTGCCAGGAGGAAGCGTAGAAGCATCATTTTTACATCTTAGTAGAGGAGTTGCACGTCGAGCAGAAAGAGCTGTTGTATCCCTCTCAAAGAACCAGTCAATAAACCCTGCAATAATAGTATATCTTAACAGGCTCTCAGATCTACTATTTGTGACGGCTCGATTGGTCAACAAGAGGCTGGGTATGCAGGATATACCTTGGAGAAAGTAATTTTCAGCACTCTTTCACCAATTGCAATGAATACTAACATTAAAATGGCTAAAGCTCATTTCGCCAAATTATAGGCCGTGGGCCAAATCTATAATGTATTGATAATATTGGCCATCACTTTGTTGATGGCATTGACGACAACAATACTTGCATATTTTGTCGATCTTTTGCCGCAAGCAGTTGATAACAATGTGTCAATAATAGGATCATCTAATAATGCATCTACCAGCAGCAGTGGGTCAGTTCAAGACAATTAGATTTAAAGTAGGTGTCGTCGCTCTCATGAGTACGCATGACCCATGAAAAGGATAGCGTTAGTTGCCCCTACTGTGCCTCCAAGTTCGATACCAAGGAAGAGCTTTCAAAGCATATAGACAGAATACACCATGGCTCAGGCCTTCTTGAAGGCGACTCAAGAAAATGGTAGCAGTAGATGACTTGTCTCTTTTTTTTCATTCAATTTTGCATCTCAAATCTGTCAGGCGCGCCGGCTGGGTCTCAAAGGTCAAAGTTGAAAACGCAGAGTCAGTTGCAGACCATACATTTTCAATGGCAACCATGGCAATGCTTTTGTCAGATATGTTGGGTTTTAATACACAGCGGGTAATCAAGATGGTCCTAATACATGACCTTGCGGAGTCGATAGTGGGCGACTATACGCCTGGCGATGTGAGTGCTCGACAAAAATTAGTCAAAGAAAAAAAAGCAATGAAATACATTCTATCCCCTCTTCCCAAAGAGATAAGAGAAGAGTATGAAAAGATCTGGCTTGAATATCTGCATAATAGGACTGAAATTGCTAGATTTGTACACAGGATAGATAAGCTGGAGATGGCACTGCAGGCTTATCAGTATTCAAAGCAGGGATATGCAGAAAAGTTGCTGGCTCCTTTCTTTGAATCTGCAAGCAGAGTCATTGGTGACGCTGGTGACATTGTTAGTGAAATCCTAAAATCTTTAAGGCCTGCATCAACCAAGAAATAGTGCATGCAGTATTTCATGGCACTCAAAATAGGGGAAAAACGTGTAAAGTCTGCACAAGAGTTGCTGACACGCTATGCAGGCCATGCTATGCCTGCTCTTGCCCTCAAAGATAACAAAAGCAACATCTGGGAGCCTGTAGGGGAAGAGACACTTTACGCAGTGGTCAAGGAGGATGCCGGCTACATGATCGCCCTTTGCGACAGGAAGGGTATTGCAAAATCAATTGCGCAGTGGTTTTCAGAGGATGTAAAGAATCAGATTATCGCCAAGATTAAGGCGGAGCAAAACATGCAGGAATACTTTGGTAAGCTGTCCCTTCCTATTTAGCTAAGTTCATTATGGCAATTTTGCTACAACATTAGCCTGTGCTCATCACTAGTAGAAGTAAGTTTCTTGAGCTCAGTCAAACTAATGCTGAGAAAAAAGTATCTGCGACAAGATAATACTACTCGCAGATATGGCTTTTATATCGAAATAAGCCTATGAGCATAGTCTTGGCAGATAGGTTCGAGCAGGAAATAGAGACAAGAGGACATCTTATTGATTCAATGATACTGACAAGAATCTTTGATGGTATCATGGATCTTCGGGGCGACTTTCAAGTACTCGAATTCACAGTAGGCAAAAGGAAGAGTGATCCAAGTTACGCCAGACTGCTTGTAAAGGGAAAAAGTAAGGAACATCTTGAAAGCATCCTTGAACAAGTATACAGGGAAGGCGCCCAGCCTGTGTCAGTGCAGGAGGTGAAGCTAGAGCCTGCTCCAAAGGATATGGTGATGCCTGACGACTTTTACAGCACCACAAATAACACAACTCAAGTCTATTATGGCGGCCAATGGATAAATGTTGATAACATGATGATGGACAAATGCATTTCAGTGGACATCTGGCGCAAGACCGCTGAATGTAAAATGGTGCGCGACATTATCAGTGGTGACATGATTGTTGTAGGTGAACAGGGCGTCAAGATAATCCCACAGGAACGTCCACGTGAAGGTATTGACATTTTCCAGTTCATGAGTAGCGCAAGTTCTAGCGAGCGCCCTACTCAGCACATTGCCCGAAAAGTTGCAAGCGATATTTATAGTACAAGGAAGGAAGGCGGCAAGATGATTGTAGTGTCAGGGCCAGTGCTTGTACACTCTGGTGCAGCTGAAGCGCTTGCCTCTTTGATAAGGATGGGATATGTTGGCGGCCTTCTTGCAGGTAACGCCCTTGCAGTGCATGATGTTGAAAATGCGTTACTGGGTACATCGCTGGGCATGCGTGTCAAGGACGGTACACTTGCAGTCAGAGGACATCGCAACCATATGCAGGCCATCAACGAGGTTTTCAAAGCTGGTGGACTCAAGGCACTAGTTGAAAAAAGGTTATTGAAAAGTGGCGTGATGTATGAGTGTATAAAAAACGATGTGCCTTTTGTACTTGCCGGGTCTATACGCGATGATGGTCCCTTGCCTGATGTAATCACCGATATTGTTGAGGCACAACGTAAGTACAAGGAAGTGATTAAGGAAGCCAAACTGGTGCTGATGTTATCTACCATGCTACATTCTATCGCTGTGGGAAACATGCTATCTGCATCAGTCAAAGTAGTAGCAGTCGACATTAGCCAGCCAGTAGTGACCAAGCTAATCGATAGGGGGACTGCTCAGGCAATTGGAATTGTAACTGACGTAGGAGCGTTTCTGCCTATAGTCGTAGAGCACCTAAAGAAGATTGCTTCAACTGAAGAAAAAGAAAAAAATAATGATTAAAATAAGTAATGTGCAAAAAGGAAGTAGTATTGTTGCATGGTAGACAATCCTAATTACAATAATCACCTGAAGCCTGAGCAGTACGGGGTATGCTGGAATAGGGGCACTGAAGCTCCGTTTTCAGGAAAGTATCATGATTGCAAGGACAAGGGCATCTACTAGTGTATTTGCTGGAGGCAATAGCCTATTTGCCTCTGACACCAAGTTTGATTCTGGCACTAGGTGACCTAGCTTCTGGACTCCGATTAATGAAGGAAGTGTAAAAGAAGCGATGGACAGGAGCTACGGTATGATAAGAATCGAGGTCATGTGTTGCCAAGTGTGGTACACATTTGGGCATGTATTTGATGATGTACCAGAGCCAACTCGCCTGCGCTACTGCATCAATTCTTTATCTCTTTCACTAGAAAGGAAAAATGAGGAAATGAAGAAGAAGAAGAATGCAAATGAATGAACCAGCAGTAGAAAGAACTTTTTGAAAATGTCCTATACAAGGACCCACTCCATATATGATCCAAGAATTATTTTAGTGACATGGAAATGTAGGTATATCTCTCTGTTTCTTTAAGAGCAAAAAAGGCTATAAAGGTAGTTAAGAACTCTCTAGCAGAGGATCAATCGACAATTCATTATTATTAGAGTGTATCGGAAGTAGCGGAATATGCCCAATCCAATTCTAACAATTGGTCTAGCATTGATGTTTTTATTTACATTGGGACATAATTTTGCAGTTGCCCAAGAAGCTGAGATTACAGGGGCAGGGCCCTCCGTAAATGACAACAGTCTTACAGTTGAGCAAGTTACGGGTGGATTGATATCTCCAACTACTATGGCTTTCTTAGATGAAGACACCATACTAGTGCTTGAAAAAGATAACGGTAGAGTGAGGGCGATTGAAAACGGTATGCTTCAGCCAGAGCCACTTCTTGATGTAGCAGTTGCAAATGATGGTGAAAGAGGATTGCTGGGCGCTGCTGTTTCAAGAGAAAACGAGTCAACTACCTACGTCTTTTTGTATTTCACTGAATCTGGTGGAGGGGTTGATGGTGATGATATACAGGGAGTGTCACCCGCAGGCAACCGCCTCTACCGATATGAGCTGCGGGGAGACCAGCTTGTAAATCCTCTGCTCTTGCTTGACCTGCCCGCCCTCCCTGGACCACGTTATAATGGCGGACCCGTTGTTATTGGTCCAGACAACAATGTCTATGTCATTATCGGCGATGTCGGAGGCCATACTACAATGGTCCAAAATTTTGAGAATGGGTCTGAACCCGATGGGACAAGTGGAATACTAAGGGTCGGTAAAAATGGAGAAGATCCTGAGCCCGTCATTGGAACTGGCGCCTTTGGCAAATACTACTTTGCATATGGTATGCGCAGTGGTTATGGTATGGACTTTGATCCCATGACCGGTCTACTATGGGATACTGAGAACGGTGCACCGTTTGTGGATGAGATAAACTTGGTTGATGCAGGCTTTAACAGTGGGTGGAAAATCGTACAGGGAATGGTGCCACAAGACTATAACCTGACAGGCCTTGTGATGTTTAACGGAGAGAGTCACTACAGTAACCCTGAGTTTACATGGACAGAGCCGGTTGATCCTACTGCACTTGAATTTCTCACTTCAAGCGCACTTGGAGAAGAATATGAGAACGATATGTTTGTAGGTGACGCTAGCAATGGTACAATCTACCGCTTTGAGCTAACTGAAAACAGGTCTGCACTTGCTCTTGATGGTGTGCTCGACGATACCGTAGCAAATACTCCTGAAGAAGCGGAGGATGTTGTCTTTGGTACGGGCTTTGGAGGTATAACGGACATCAAGACAGGCCCTGATGGCTATCTGTACATTCTATCCTCTGAAGAAGGCGCATTATTCCGAGTTGCTCCTATTGCCGATACACTGTCGCAAACAGCAGAAGGTGCTGCGGAACTGATCGTTAGAGCAGCTGATCTATCGGGCGATACAATAACAGGAGTATATATTGTCATTGAAGCAACCAACGGAACTACTCTGATGGAAGGTCATGCTCCCTTGACATTTGTTGGAACTGCGGGATCTACATACACTGTCACAGTACCTGTTCTTGGCAACATGGAGTTTGACCGGTGGGATAATGGAGCTGCAGACAGAACAAGATCCATCACTCTTGACCAAGACGACAATACCATTACAGCGTATCTAGAAGTTGATTCAACAAGTGTCAATGCTACTCTGGATTCACGTACCATTATCCTACAAAGGTTTGCAGATATTGTAGATCAAGACAATTGCTTTGATACTGAGGATGCAAGGAGATTGAATATGGTGATTGGAAATATAGTTCAAAATATGTTTAGCGAAAGTGAAGGAGGCAGCAATCAGCTACAACAGGAGATAAACAAGCTTGTAGTTCCAGGTTGCCCCGTTGTTGACACTAGCGCCACTGAAGTGGGTCAAGGCAACGCCAGTCCTAACACAGAACCAAATGAACCAAGCGGCGATGAGGGAGATGAAGAACCAAGCGGCGATGAGGGAGATGAAGAACCAAGCGGCGATGAGGGAGATGAAGAAGAGGAGGAATAAGATGACAGATTTCGTGGCATGTAGCTAGTCTTCTTTCAACTTTTTCTGTATCATCTCTAGTACAATCTTTGGATCTGCCTTACCTTTTGTGATCTTCATTACTTTGCCAAGCAAAAAGTTTGCAACATTGGTATTGACCCTTGCATCCTGAACTGCTGCCTGCTCCATATCAAAGACTGACTGAACTGCCTGGGTCAGTACACTGACATCGTCAATTCTGTTGGCCTGCATCTTCTTTGCCAATGCAGAAGGCATCTCGCCTGTCCTTACTGTCTGACCAAGGATCTGCTTGGCAGTAGCTCTGTTTATCATATTTTGATCGACTAGTCTAGCTAGATCGGCTATATGCTCTGGTCCCACTTTGAGTCCTGCAAACAGAGAGTGTTCCTTTTCTTCCTCTTCTTCCTTTTTGGTTCGTTCGTCTATAAAGCTCATTAGATCAGTTACTATCCAGTTGGCTATCTCTTTTGGTGACAAGTACACCGCAATAGCGGATTCGAAGAAGTCAGCAAGTTCCTTGTTCCCTATAATCACTTTTGCAATATGATCTGATAGGCCATAATCTGACATGAAACGCTCCTTGCGCTTGTCTGGAAGCTCTGGCATTGATTGCTTGATAAATGAAACAAATTCACTTCCAAGAACCACCATTGGAATATCCGGCTCGGGAAAGTAACGGTAGTCTTGTTCTTCTTCCTTTGTCCTCGATTCTTTTGTCACTTTTCTTGCATCATCCCAGTGACGAGTCTCTGACCTAACTTGGATCTCGCGGGACGTCATTGTTCTCTGTCTTGTGATTTCATAACGCAATGCCTTTTCTACATCCGCAAATGAGCTAATGTTCTTAATCTCGACCTTGTTGCCACCGTCAACTGATACATTGGCATCACAGCGTACAGATCCCTCAAGCTTTGTATCGCACACCTCAAGATGCTCTATTATAGAAGTTATTTTGTCAAGGAACATACGCACCTCCTTTGGGTCAATGAAGTCCGGCTCTGTCACTATCTCCACAAGTGGCACCCCTGCTCTATTGTAATCAATCAAGACATAAACGCTGGTATCCATATTGCCACTTGCATAAACAAGCCTGCCGGGGTCTTCTTCTAGCTGTACGCGTCTTATTCTTGCATCCTTGCTACTAATGTACTCTAGCTTGCCGTTTACTCCAATGCTCGTTATATTGTATGCGTTATATTGTGTAAGTTGGAAGTTTTTGGGCAAATCAGGGTAAAAGTAGTTTTTTCGATAGAATGCAATTTCATCTGGGAGTTTGCAACCAAGAGCAAGACTGATCATAGCAGCAAACTCAACAGTCTTTTTATTCAAAAGCGGTAATGTTCCCGGTAGCCCTGCACATATGGGGCAGATATTTGTGTTTGGAGCCTTTCCTCTGTAGTCCGAACTACATCTGCAGAATAGTTTGCTCTTGACACCTGTGAGTTGACAATGAATTTCAAGTCCTATCTTAGTAGCAATAGTAGTCATTACAGATCAGGGCTCCTTTGCACTTTTGCAGCCTGCTCAAATGAATATGCTACATCAAGCAAAGTTTGTTCGGCAAATTGGTCTGCAATTATCTGCAAGCCTACAGGCAAACTCTCAGCAAATCCTGCAGGAACCGATATTGCAGGCATGCCAGTGAGGTTTGCTACAACTGTGTCAATATCAACAAGATACATCTTGAGTGGATCATCGATTCTTTCACCGATTTTGAACGGAAGTATGGGCATGGTAGGCCCTATTAAGACATCATACCTTTGAAAAAGATTCTCCATCTCATGCTTTAGAAGTGAGCGCGCTTGGTGCGCTTTCATATAATACTTGCCATAATATCCAGAAGAAAGCACATACGATCCAACAATTATCCTCCTCTTTGCCTCTTCGCCGAAGTTGCTGCGTGCCCTAGCAAAATAGCTGTTCCATTCATAGCCTTCAGGGTTCATATCAAATCCGTAGCGGATGTTATCGTAACGTGCTAGATTGCTACTTGCTTCTGCAGTTGCAATTGTATAGTAGGAGGCAAGGGCATACTGCACAGAGGGAAGGGATACTTCTTCGCAGTTGCAGTCCTGCTTCTCTAGTGTGTCTACAGCTTTGTAGATCACCTTGGATACTGCTGAGTCTGCACCTTTAATGAACTCCGTGACAAGACCTACGCGTAACCCATTTCTTTCTTTTAGCAAATATGTGGGTTTGCTGTCATTGGTCGTAGTAGTGTGATCGTTTTCATCGGACCCTGCTATTACATTTAGAACGGAAACTACATCCGATACAGTCCTGCCAACCGGTCCTATTTGCTCTAGACTGTTTGCATACGATACAAGCCCAAACCTGCTCACAAGGCCATATGTAGGTTTGAGCCCAACTGCGGAGCAAAAACTGGCAGGACATCTAACGGAGCCTCCTGTGTCTGAGCCAAGCGATGCAGTGCATTCAAGGGCAGCCACACTTGCTGCGCTTCCGCCTGACGAGCCACCCGATACCCTACTGATATCCCACGGGTTTCTAGTGGGGCCATATCGGCTAAACTCTGTAGTAGAACCCATTGCAAACTCATCGAGGTTTGCTTTGCCGATTATGATTGCATCGGCAGTCATCAGTCGCTTGATCACTGTTGCATCGTATGCAGGAACATAACTTTCGAGCATCTTTGAGGCACATGTAGTTTTCATCCCTTTTGTGCAAATATTGTCCTTGATACTAAATGCAACCCCTGCAAGCGGACCACTTTGCTTGCCTTCTCTGATCTTTTTATCGAGCCTGCGCGCTCTATTAAGCCCCTCTTCTTTGTTAAGTGTGACTAAGGCGTTTATCTTAGGTTCTACTTTTTCAATTCTTTCAAAGATCTGGGAGATATATTCCTCAATAGAAAATTCTCTACTTTTGATACCTTGGACAACCTGCTCTACGTGAAGAGTATCAAGTGACAATTCAGACCATCCTCGGACCCTTCACAAAGCCGTCCTTCATGTATGCTGTCCCAAGCACACGGTCCTCAAAGGTCTCAGGAGTATCTTTCCGAAGTTCTGAAAACTTCTTTTTCAGCATTATCGGTTCGACCTGTTCAAGGGGGATCGTGTCCAGCTTGTTCAAGTAATTGACTATATCTTCTATTTGTGTCGTATAGCGCTGTAGCTCTGCGTCTGACATCTCGAGCTTTGCAAGCCATCCAAGATGCTTTACTTCTTCTATTGTAACTACCATATTACTATCATGGCGCCAGCCTGTCTATGTCTCTTGGATAAAGTGTAACATCGCGGATATTTTCGACTTTTGTTAATGCCATCATAAGCCGCTCAAGGCCAAGGCCAAAGCCAGCGTGTGGTGGAACCCCATAATCAAATACTCGCAGATGATAATCAAACGCTTCAGGCTTTAAACCCTGCTTTGCCATTCGCTCTATAAGCTGATCTTTATGATTTATTCTGGTACTGCCTGAAGAAACTTCAAGTACTCCATACATTAGATCAAATGACTCGCATATCCTGCTGTCCTCGGTGCTTGGCTTGATATAAAATGGCTTGGTCGAAGTTGGCCAGTCTACTATGAAGTAAAAGTCGTCTAGGTACTCGTGTTTTAGGCTCTTCATTATCTGTGGGGAAATGTCATCTCCCCACTGTATGCGTTCGCCTGCCTCCTGTAATTTATCAATGATGTCAGAATAACTGTATTTCGAAAACGGCATACCCGTGGACGGTAACTGAAGTTGTAGATACTTCAGATCATCTTGATTCTTTTCTTTGAGTGCATCCAATATCTTTAATATCATCCTCTCGAGCAGGGACATAATATCATTATAATCAACAAACGCACGCTCGACATCGATTGAAATTGCCTCGGATAAATGTCTGTTGGTGCGGGAAGGTTCTGCACGAAAAATTGGCCCTATCTCAAATACACTTTCAAATGCCATTGTTAACTGTTCTTTGTATAGCTGAGGGCTCTGCGCAAGGAATGCTTCTCTATCATAATAGAATATCGGAAAAAGTGCTGCCCCGCCTTCAGTTGCGGTGGCTATCATTTTAGGTGTATTTACTTCAATGAATTTCTCCGCTGAGAGAAATGCTCTGACAGAATTTAGCACGGTTTGACGAATACGAAATATCGATCCAAGGTAAGTGCGCCGCAGATCGACTGCTCGGAGATCAAGTCGAGTATCAATGCCTACAGTTGAGGTCCTACTCTGAACAAGAAAAGGTGCCGCCTTTCTTGCTATTGAAAATATCCTAATCTCAGCTGGGACTATTTCAGCGCCATTTGGAGCTTTTTCCTGAGGCCTCGCCTTACCGCGTACTCCTATAGAGCTGTGCTCCTTGACCTCTTTGGCCAGTTGGAAAAGCGAATCACTGCATTCACTCCTCTTTACAGTGATCTGGATTTCCCCATACATATCCCGCAATATAATAAACTGGATGTTACCGTGATCTCTTATACTGGCGACCCAACCCATGATAACGACTTCGTCGTCTATTCTCATAGAGAGGCTTATCTCTTTGGAATAGTGAGTTCTTCGCCAATTTCTAAGATCCTCTTCCTGCAGCAATTCGTCCAATTATGCGGGGTATATTGAAGAGGTTAATTTAACCTTACCAGCATTTGCATCAATATACTATGGTGGTAGAAGAGTGGCTAACAGCACGAAACTGGGGCTAACCTAAAACTTCTCTTGAGATGCTGTCGAGCACTCTGCTGACGGCTTGTTTCTTGACAATGCCGGTTACAAAGTGAGGTTTTCCTCCTCCACGGCCATCTGTGCCCGCAAATTGCTTAAACATTTTGTTCAAGTCGACTCCTTCAATTTTTTCATTGCGAGCAAAAACTATGTTTGCTCCCTCGTTGGAGATGTTCGCAAGAAGGACTAGAGTGCCTGGATTTAAAATTATTTCCCCTGCAAATTCTTGGAGTTGATCGTCTGACAGGTTCTCAAATATCCCTTTTAGGAGTGTTATACTACCACTTCTGATTGGCTGTATATTGGATAGCTTTTCTCTACTAAGCGCTTTTAATTTTCTAGTATTAATTTCATTTTCCAATCTGAGCTTTTGTGCAGTATTTTCAACAGTGTTAACGTTGGCTCGAAGCTCATTACAGACCCTTAATAGCTTGGACGACAAAGCTGTAGCTGTATCCTTGGCTTGACGGCTAACAACAAAGTCAACTTCATATTCCTTCCCACTTTTTGATACGCGCGTGACTAGAAAAAAATCACATTCTTGCAGATTGTTGGCATGGGCCATTGAGCAAGCCGATACATCATGATTTTCGATCTCTACAACTTTGACCTCAGAAGGAGTTGTTGCTGATATTCTTTCCTCGTTTGCACGCAAGTTAGGAATCTCGCGCTTTGCTTCCTCCAGGGAGGAAAATATGTATGTCATTACTCTGCGGCCTCTGGCGATAAGTGAATTAACTTCTGTTTCTGCCTTAATCACAATATCAAGATCAAGCTGCGGAACCTCAATGAAGGCCGTATTGTTATAGCCCGATTCTTTGTGCTCCACTTTTCTGACCTTCAGGGTCTGGCCGAGTAATTTCTGTAGCGATCCGATGAATGCGTGCTCTGCAGTGTGAGCTAGTCTGTTGTCACTCAATGAAACAATATGTAAGTAGTCCTAGTTTCAGCTATAAATGCTATTGAGAAGAAATTTTAATCCCTTGTAGTAACAGATGCTATTGGCTAGAAAAAAGGTTGCTACTGGCAATAAACTTACGATTGCTACGCTGGGCTCTCATTGTTCATTACAAGTTCTCAGGGGTGCAAAAGATGAAGGATTTAGGACATTGCTTCTATGCGAGAAACGTCGATTGGGGTTATACTCAAGATTTGGGTTTATTGATGAAATTGTAGAGGTTGACAGTTTTGCAGAGATCCTTGACGATATGTTTCGCAAACGGCTCAAGCAAGCAGGCTCTGTGCTGATTCCTCATGGCACTTTGATATCTCAGATGAAAAGTGAGCAAATAGAGAAAATAGACATACCCATCTTTGGCAACAAGTGGATATTGCGATGGGAGGCCGACAGAGATCTCAAAGAAAAGATGATGAAAGAGGCAGGTCTGAAGATTCCTCAGACAATTAGATCTAAAAATGATATCGATGGATTATGCATTGTGAAGTTACATGGGGCCGCTGGTGGGCGGGGCTATTACCTTGCATGGAACCGCAAGAGCTTTGAAGAAGGTGCAAGACGGCTTATTGATCAACAGATAATCAGAGGAGAAAGCGATCTGTACATTCAGGAATTCATTAGAGGTGTGCCAGTCTATTTGCAGTATTTCTATTCACCAATTACTGAAGAAGTTGAGCTTCTGGGAATAGATAGACGATATGAATCAGATATTGACGGAATCGGCAGGATCCCTGCAAAGCAGCAACTTGGTGCAGGCAGCATCGAGCCCTCATATACTGTCATCGGAAACATACCACTTGTTCTGCGCGAATCATTGCTTGAGGAAGTGTATAAGATAGGCGAAAACTTTGTGCGTGCTGCAGAACACCTGGTGCCACCCGGGATGCCAGGCCCCTTCTGCCTTGAAGGAGTATATGACAGTGAAGGTAAATTCACAACCTTTGAATTTTCTGCAAGGATTGTGGCAGGAACGAACCTCTACCTTGACGGTTCACCTTACTCTGGACTGTTATATGACGAGCCCATGAGCATGGGAAGAAGAATAGCACGCGAAGTAAAGGTAGCAAAGAAAAAAGGCAAACTGGATAAAATAATAACATAAAGCATCATCCTTGTACATTTTTAGATTCTTATTTGCTAGGCTTCTCTCATCCGACAGCGAGGGATAATTTCTTCTCTTTTGCTGAGAAGATGTTTGAAAGGCGACCCAGAGAAGACTTAGAATCTTTTGACAATATATATGCAGGCTATCATGTTAAGTGGGTCAAATTAGATCTTGGAAACATTTAGTCGTGAGACGATCGGTCATAACAATCCTTAAAATGCCCTTATTTCTCCTCACAAATGTCAATGGCTAGGAATAAGGAGAGGAGTAAGTATACTCGAACGTTTTATGTACACTCTGTTGTAGTCACTGCAACAATTCTTATGGCAGCTGGTGTAGCTAGTTCTGCATTAATTACACCTAATCAAGTAATAGCATCAATTGATAACACGATAGAAGAAGAAGAAAGAGTTGCAGTAGGAGGGGGCAACATCACTGTATCGGTCAATCAATTCTTACCCTCATCAGTAGAGATTCAAAGGGGAGAAAGTGTCACATTTTATGCACCGCAAAATTCCACAGAGGTACACAACGTAATATTTGACTCAAGCAATGGATCAATAATTTCTAGTTTGGAGTTGCCGTTCGTAATGCCTGAAGGATCTGATCCAGATCAACTGGAACTTGTACCTCCATTCAATTTTGGAGACTCCATAACTATAGAGCAGCCCGATGGTAGAGAAGCTATAATCACCTTAAATAAGGCTGCATTTTATCCAACTGTTGCTTACAGAGAGAATAATACAAAGTATCTGCTTGATGTAGAAGAACTGCAACAGCTAACAGAGGAGGCAACGCAGCAAGGATTGTTTGAGCCACTAAACCTATCAGCCAATTATACGATGAATGGAACTGAGACAATAGTCAGCTCGGGCATAATACTAGATGTCAGTGGTTTTCAAGCATTAGAAGAGGAAGGAGAACAATTATCTGCTGCTAATATTACAACAGCTACTACAACTACAAATGCTACTGACTCCAATGCGACAGCAGTACCTGAGGAAGAATCCCTACTACTCCCATACCCAATCCTAGATAGCTTTACGGTAACTTTTGAAGAGCCTGGTACCTATGAATATTTCTGTGCATTTCATCCCGGGATGTGGGGCGTAGTTACAGTAGCAGGGGATGAAGAAGTGGCTGGTGAGGAAGGAGAAGTATCTGCCTCTAATATTACAACAGCTACTACAACTACAAATGCTACTGACTCCAATGCGACAGCAGTAATAACAACGCCAATTCCTCCTACCCTGACAAGACAAGAAAATACAACGACAACTGAGGGTGAAGAGGAGGAAGAAGAAGAGGAGGAAGAAGAAGAGGAGGAAGAAGAACCATAATTACAGTAAACAAGTACAATGCTTTCATCGTTGCGAGAATAAAGAGATAAAAGAGCAAGTAATAGAAGTTTTATTTTGCTTACCTAAGGCCTAATGACTTGCATTTTCTTATCTCGTGGTATTATTGTGCAAACCTTTAAAGCGCATCAACGAGCTGTCAAGTTTTATGCAAAATATCAAGCTGGTTTATTCTACCGCTGACCAGCCAAAGCTCAATGCACCACATCTTATATGCGGATTTCCTGGCAGCGGCTATGTTGGCAAGCTCGCAGTTGATCATCTCATACAAGAGCTGCCTGCAACTCATCTAGTTGACATTTACTCCAGCTCCTTCCCGCCACAGATTATGATAAAGCCTGACGGCACAGCTGACTTGATGAAGAACAGTATCTTTTGGTGGCATGGTCAGGAATCTGACCTATTATTGCTAACAGGCGACTCGCAGCCAGCTAACCCCGACTCTGAATACTCTCTAGCAGAAGAAGTACTTAGTTTAGCGGAGCGGTTTGGCACACAACAAGTATTCACACTTGCAGCATACATTACGGGTGTCTTTGTAGACAAGCCCAAGATCTTTGGTACGGCTACAGACTCAGAAACAGTCAAAATTCTTTCATCAAATAATATATCGATGATGGATAGCGGAAGCATCACAGGAATGAATGGTCTTGTAATCGGCATCGCAAAGTTGCGCAACATGAAAGGAGTATGTCTGCTTGGAGAGACATCAGGCTACGTGGTAGATGGCAAGGCGTCCAAAGCAGTGCTTGAAACCCTTCTTCAAATAGTCAATGTCAAAGTAGACATGGCAAACTTGGACAAACGTGCAAAAGACACTGAAATGTTGATTCAGACCATAGAGCAACAGATGCTTGCAGCAAAAGGCGGCAGGCAATTTGAAGGTCAGCAGCCCCCTCAAAAACCCCGCGACACTGGTTATATCAGCTAGATCTTTTTTAGGCTACCGAACTTTCCAACATTGATGCTATCTTCGCCCTTGAATGTGTTGATATATCCATTCTCTATCGAAACTGTGTCGCCGGGCTGGATCTTGTTTATGTCATCGCCCCATAATGAAAGCTTGATGCTCCCAGTTTCGTCTGAAATTCTTGCATCAGCTACAGTATTTGTCCCTCCCGCCTTAAGATTGACTGTGCGGGGCTCACCTACGCTTTCTACTTTTCCTGTGACACTTACATTGCGCATTCCCGACTTCAGCTCACCTATCTTCATATATTTTCTGCTAAAGCTGCATCTGATAATAAATGTTTTACATGGTAGCTACAATAAGCGAATGCCCACAGTCGGTGCAAACCAGCTTTACCCCCGCCATAGTCTTCTCTCGTACTTCATGAACTGTCTTTGAATGGCACTTTACGCAGAGCCTTGAAACAGTCTCAGGCTTAGGCATTAACATACCGTACTTGCACCAAGCAAAATTTAACCTTATTTCAGGTGCCGCAACTATGAAATAAGGTTTTATAGGCAAGACCAATGAGTGGAGGGGTAGCGAAGCCTGGTCAAACGCGCAGGACTCAAGATCAGATTTGTCCATGGTGTCATTTCTTCTCGCAACATATACCGAAAAAGGAAAAGCGATATGAGTGATCCCGTCCCTTAGGGGTTCGTGG
>Ga0075418_10001888_pt1 | contig 23827 bp, 13 predicted proteins | sample SoiMetdeltSBSDD2_FD_81776 | JGI IMG/M metagenome (GOLD analysis project Ga0075418, IMG submission 81776) | Bulk soil microbial communities from a Populus tree surrounding site in Tennessee, USA - Soil MetaG P. deltoides SBSDD2 | ecosystem: Environmental > Terrestrial > Soil > Tree plantation...
CGTTCGAGGAGTGGTGCGATGCGAGCGATCCGATCGAACAACAGTCGGTTGTGCCGCCGCCGCAATAACGATACGGCGGGCGCACGCACCCGACGCGAATTTATCAAGGAACTCGCGGCGTACGGTGCGGCCACCTTCGCTGCTGGCACGCTGGGCAACATCGTCGCCGCGCAGAGCGGCTGGCAGAACAGAGTAGGCCTCGAGCTCTACACGGTGCGCGATCTGATGGCCAGCGACTTCGAGGGTGTCCTCGCAAAGGTCGCGGCTATCGGTTACAAGGAAATCGAGCCGGCCCACGGTTACAACAACATGCCGCCGGCGAAGTTCCGCGCGATGCTCGATCGCCTCGGCCTGACGATGCCGAGCACGCACTCAGGCGCCACCGGAACCGGTCTCCAGCTGGAAAAACAGCTCGAAGGTTTCCAGCTGATGGGAATCAAGTATACGGAGATTTCAGCGGGTGCTCCCGCGGCTGCCCGCGGCGCCGCCACTCGCCCGGCAGGACCACTTCCACCCGGCGCGTACTTCAATCCAGGAACCGGCGTCGTCCACAACGCCTTCACCGAGGCCGAAGCGTTCGGGCCCTATCAGCCGCCCGATTCACTGGACGCCGTCAAGCGACGTGCGGCCCAACTGAATGCGAACGGCAAGATCGCGCAGAAGTTCGGGATGAAAGTCCTCGTTCATAACCACACCGGTGAGTTCGAGAAGTTGACCGACAGTCCGAGGACAACCTACGACGTGCTCCTGGCGGAAACGGATCCTGCCCTCGTGACGATGCAGATCGACATCGGATGGACATACATCGCCGGCGTCGATCCGATTGCCCTGTTCAAGGCTCACCCCGGACGCTTCGAGCTGTGGCACATCAAGGACGTCTTCGGGCTGAAAACCGTCAACCCGTCGCTCGGTCCTAACGCCCGTACCAGCAGTATGGCGTTTGCGCCCGTCGGCACGGGACAGATCGATTTCAAGACGGTCTTCGCGAGCGCGGCACTCGCCGGCCTCAAGCACTTCGCGATCGAGCACGACAACGCTGCGGCGTGGGGTGACTCGCTCGCCGCGGCGCGCGTGTCATATCAAAACCTGTCCAGGATGCTGTCATAGGCCCGCGAAACGCCTGCAGCACGTCACGGGTCAGTGATGATTGACCTGAGATGATCAGCCGACACCTTCGCGTGTTCGTGAGCTCCCGAATGGAGGAGCTTGCGTCGGAACGTCAGGTGCTCAAGCGCGCGCTCGCTGAGCGCGACATCGACGCTTGGGTCTTTGAAGCCGATGCCGGGGGTCGGAGCACGTCGATTCAGGAGACGTACCGGCGCGAGCTCGCCGCAGCCCACCTGTACGTCGGTCTGTTCTGGAATGGCTTCGGGGAGTACACGATCGACGAGTTCGAGTACGCCCGGGAACTCGAGAAGGATTGCCTCATCTTCGAAAAACGCGAAGGCATAGACGGCAAGCGCGATCCGAAGTTGCAGGAATTCCTCAAGCGTCTCGAGGACGTCAAGCGCGGCCTGACGATTCGCAGGTTTCACACGCTCGAGGAGCTGGCGGCATACGTCAAGACCGATGTTGCCGCCTGGCAAACCGACACGATCGAACGTCTCCACTCGGCGCGGTCGCAGATGCCATTCGAAGCGCCGCCGCTCTCGGACAAGCACGTTCTGCGCGAGGCACTGTTGGCGCAGATGAAGACAACGCTCGTGCCCGGCGGTGGGCAGTCGGCGCGTGTGACTCGCGCGACGTTGCACGGCGCTGGCGGGGTTGGAAAGTCGATCGTCGCCGCGGCATTTGCACACGATCCCGATGTCAGCGCGTGTTTCCCGCACGGGACGTTGTGGGCGCACGTTGGCGACAACCCCGACGCCCTTGCGGTGCTCTCGTCATGGGGACGCTCGCTGCGCGACCCTGACATGCCGGCCGCGGGATATGCGAGTCAGTCAGCGGGAACGAATCAGCTGCGGACCGTGTTGAAGGACAAAGCGTGCCTGCTCGTTCTCGACGATGTCTGGCATCCCGATTTGATTCGCGAGGCGTTCCTGGTTGGCGGCCCGCGTTGTCTGCTGCTCATCACGACCCGCAAGTCGGAGGTCGCGCGCAGTATCGCCGCGACGCAGACTGACGTTGCGGAGATGATCGAAGACGAGGCGCTCGCGCTGCTCACGAAGTGGGTGGGCATCTTGAGCGGGGATGACGAGAACGCCGCGCGCTGGTTCGCTCGGCAGGTGGGCTATTTACCACTCGCGCTCGAGCTCATCGGAGCCGGCGTCGCGAAGCTGGCGGATTGGAAGGAATACCGCGCGCGATGGGACGAGCAGGCCCTGAGCGCGTTGAGACGGGGCCGGGGAGCGTCCGGCAAGCAAGACAACTTGAAGGACTCGATCGCGTTGAGCCTCCAGTTTCTCGCCGGCGACGAGGACCGTCGCAACTACGTGCGCCTGGCGGTGTTTCCGAAGGGAACCCCGTTCCCCGCCACTGCGTGCGCGGCATTGTTTCAATGGACCGAAGCCGACGCCTCTGAATTTCTTCTCGACATCGTCGGCCAGGCGCTGTTGACGCGACAACCGTCCGCGCTCGGCCCGCGATACCGGATGCACGACCTGCTCCACGATTTCGCGGCCGAACGCCTCGGTACGGAAGCACTCGAAGACGCTCATCGCTCGTTGGCCAAGGGCTACGAGAAACGATGCGCCGGGCAATGGGCGTCGGCACCCGACGATGGGTACTTCTTCGAACAGATTGCGCGTCATCTAAGTGCCGGGCGTCTGCTGGCCGACCTCGACAAATTGATCGACAAAGTGTGGATGGACGCGAAACTGCGCCTCACGCACTCGCATCGGTCTTTCTACCAGGATGTCGAGCTCGCGATCGGCCTTGCGATGTCGCAGAATCCGCCCCCGCTGCTGCCGCTGGTGCGGGGATGCCTCATCAAGAACACGCTGTCTTCGGTCGCCTCGACCATTCCGCCGCCGCTCATTGGCGTGCTCGCACTCGGGGATCAGGTGGAACGGGCACGTGGCTACGCCGGGATGATTCCCGACGCCGCCACGCGATGCGATGCGTGGTTGTCGATCGCCGATGCCCTCGCGGCGCGGCGCGATCCGACGTCGGCGATCGACGATCTGCTTCAGGCGATTGCGTGCGAGGTGCAGGTCAAGGAAGGCGCGGACGAGCGCCGGCAGAAGATCGACCACGCGATCACCACGCTCTCCACGACCTGCTCGCCGGCTGATGTCCTTCGAGCGGCCAGCAACAGCCCGATCGCCCCGACAGTGATCGAACGAATGGTCGAACACGCGATGAATTCGACGGGTCAGGAGGAGGCGACGAGCGAGCTGCTGGCCCTCGGCTCACTCGAGACGCTGCCATTGATGCTGCGCGTAGGGCAATTCGATCGTGCGCTCACGCTCGCGCGCTCGTGCGCGAATGAGGACACACGGCTTTGGTATCTGCGTGCAATCACGCGCGCGGTCATTGAAGCGGGCGATCTCGACCGAGCGCTCGCGATCGCCGAGGAGGAAGAACGACTGTGGAAAACCTACTACTCTGATTTCTCGTTTGTCGAGCTCGTGGTCGGAAGACTGACGCAAGAGGAAAGCCCGTCGACCATCGCAGACATGATTTCCGGCATACGCCACGCAGATTTGCGCGGGCGGATCATCGAGCGAGCGGTCGGCGAGCTGGCCAGACGGGGTGATACGGCACGCGCGGAGGACGTGGCCACCAGGCTTGCGGACGAGGAGCATCGAGACCTGGCGACGTACGTGATCGTCTCAACGTTGATCAAGAGGCAGACCATCGATGCGGCGTGGACCGTCACGACCTCGATGCAGGGCCGCTGGCGCGCAGTGGCTGGTGCCGGGGTCGCGAAGGCGCGAGCGGAAGCAGGCCAGAGTGACGACGCCCGCCTGGCTGCACACGACGCGCTCTCGAACGTCGACCGGATCGAGAGCAACTTTACGAAGGCCGTGACGTTGGCGCGGGTAGCCGAGTCGCTGGGACGAATCGGTGACGTCGATGACGCGATCGGGCTCATCGGTCGAGCCACGGGAATGCTTGCCGCTGAAGATGACTACCACAAAGATCGGATCGCGACGCACCTCGCTGTGGCGTCTGCGGTCGCGGGGCGGTACGACGAGGCGCGACAGATCGCACGCGCGATGAAATCCTGGAATCGAAGCGCGGGATTCATCGAGCTCGGCAAGGTATTGGTCGCCGCCGGTGAACATACACGCGCGGTCGATCTGTTGAGCGATCTCACCGGTGATCACGACAAGCTGACGTTTCTGAAAACCATCGGACCGGCTCTCGTTGCCAAAGACGCCTACGACGGCGTCTCCACAGCACTCGAGGCTCTGGACGGCCAGTACTACAAGGAAGAGGCGTTGAAGCCGACCATCGATGCGGCCATCCAGCGACGAGCGTTTCGCGAGGCGTTGCGTTGGCTCGAGATGCTGGAGTCGTACTACCGCAGGGATCTCCTCAACGCCTTGATTCAGCCGATGCTCGACGCCGGCGAGGCCGTAATGCTGATGAACGCGGCCTACAACATGGATCACCAAGGTGTCGTGTGGGACCTCATCATGCGTGTCGCCCGCAAACGGGTTCATGAGGGAGAATTCGACGAGACTTACCGGGCGGATGGCATCGACATTGCCGATGAGAAGCGGTCGGAGTTGCAACTCCACGTCGCTCGCGCGCTCATCGAGGACGGCAGCCTCGATCGCGCGCGCACCGCAGCGATCAAGAACGACGGGTACTACCGGGACGATGCGATCACCGAAACGGCGGTTGCGTTGGTGAAAGCCGGGCGACTGCCGGATGCCCTCGAGTTGGTGGGGCAGCTGAAGCACCAGGATGAAGGGCGTCTCGCCCTCGCGTTTGCGCTTGTCGACATGCACGAGACCGCGGCCGCGCTCGAGCTCGCTCAGCGTATCGACGCGACGCATTACCGTCGCAACGATCTTCTGGAGTCGATCTGCAAGGCACAACTGCAAGGCGGCAGCGACGACGCGGCGCGATCCACCGCGGCGATGGTGACTCGCGAAGAGCTGCGCACCGACCTGCTCGCACAAGTCGCATGGTCGTTCGCCAAGGGCGGACGCGTCAGGGACGGGGTCACACTCGCCGAGGATCTCTTGCGTGCACTGGAGTCCGGCGTCGAGCCGCAGCCGCGGGAGCGGCTGGTGTGGCGAGCCACACATGTCCTCGAGGCCCTATCGGCGCCTGCGGCAAAGCCCGTCCAGCAGATCGCGGAGGCGTCGAACAGAGGCGAACGCCTCCAGGCGGCGGTCATCGCGGCGCTCGAGCTGGATGACGTCGATGGCGCGCTCGCGATCGTGGACGCCGTTCCGTTGGAACCGTACTCGAACCGATGGGATCGCATGGAAGCGACGGTGACCGTCGCCGAGCGCGTCGCCCGGGCAGGTCCCTCCGAGCGTGCGCGGCTGCTTGCGCGCTCCTCCATCGACGCGGCCATCGCCGTAATCGGGCTCCAGAGCCCTATGATGAGAGTCTTCAATACGACTACATACAAGCTTCTCGCCACAGGGTGGGCCTCGCTGGCAAGAGGCGGTGGCTTCCAATCTGCACTGGAACTGATCGCGGCAATCAAGGCCGCCGACCTTGCAAACGACGATGTGCTCGCCGCGCTTGCACCGACGTTGGCAGCCAGCGGCCGCGTCGAATGGGCCCTCGATGTCGCCGAGGCCATCGCAGATCCGTCGGATAAGGCCCAATCGCTCGTCGCGACAGCTGACGCGCTCCGCTCGGAGGGCGACACGCGTCGGTCATTGGAGATGGGCCGCTTGGCCTTGCGCGTGGCGCAAGGTCTCGAACATTGGCCGCGCACGAATGCGCTCTCGTTGGTCGCGTCGGCGCTGATCCGCGCGGGGGACACGGAGCTGTGGAAAGAGACGCTATCGCTCGGAACCGATCCAGGCGATTCCACGGATGCGGCCATCGAATCGAAAGATGTGGCTGTCGTCGCGAGCCAAGCCGCGCTCGCGCTGTCCGACTGCGGGCACGCGGCTCTCGCCGTTGAAGTGGCAAGGACGTACCGGACCTCGGCTGGAGGTGAGTCGCTCGGTCGGTTCGGCGTCGTGTTCGCGCGTCACGGCGCGGCTCCTGAGGCGGAAGAGGTAGCAAGAAGTTTGATTGGAAGGGGCGGGGATGAAGTGGCGGCGCAAACGGCCGAAATCTGGGCCACGATCGGGCAGCCTGCGAATTCGCTGGCTGCCCTCGATCATGTGCATAACGTCGACGTGAGGCGTCGAGTGATCGGTATCCTCGCTCGTCAGGTCCCACGGGAAGGGCGGCACGAGGCGACGCGATTCTGGTCCGAGGCCACCGCTGGCATCGAGCCGGCCACGAGCCGAGCCAGGATGCTGGCTTTCGTGGCCGCCGAGCTCGAAGGCACCGCGCTACGCGAGCACGCCATCGCCGTCCTCGCGCGTGCGTTGACCGAGACGCGCGACACCGACCGGGCGACGGTGCTCGACGTTGTCACGACCGGCATCCCGATCCTGGCCCGTATTGACAACGGCGACCTGTTGCGCCGAATCCGCGATCAGGTACTGATGATCGAGTCGTGGTGGACGCCCGGTGTCGCGGCTCAGGCCACGGCTTGACGCTTGGCGCAACTGCGAAGAGACGTCAACGCTGTGCGTTGACAGACTATGGTCCCCCTGTTTTCGATTTGGAGTCATGGCTGAAGCTTCACGACGGCGATACGTGCGGCGGCCGGATCGCCCAGTGACGGCGGTGCGGCTCGCGCTCGACACAGATGGATTGGTCTACCGCAAATGGGGCGGGGAGCAGCGTGCCAAGCCCGGCGACTGGGTCGTCGACAACGACGGCGACGTGTACACCGTCGACGCGGACGTCTTCGCTCGGACATACTCAAGGACCGGGCCTGGCACGTACGTGAAGACGACACCGGTATGGGCGGAACGCGCGACGCAGGCTGGCAGCACGACGACGAAGGAAGGCGCGACGCACTACAACGTCGGCGACTACATCGTGTCCAACAACAGCGATGGTTCCGATGAGTACGCGATGACTGCCGCGAAGTTCGAGGATCTGTACACGCCAGCCGACGAGTAGCGGGGTCGATGGAGACGTTGCCGCGCTGAAAGTCGTCGGCGGGTCATCGGTCGTGGACGGGTCACGTTTCTCTGCATGAGCTGGACTGCCTAAATCACCGGGAATACGTTCGCGGCGCGAAGCCAACTCGTTGACACGGTCAGCGTCGCTGAATAGACTCTCGCGACCTTCATCACACAGTTTTTCTTGAAATTCGCCAACGCGCATCGGCGCGTACAGGGCCGATGCGGCAGGTTGACGTTTGCGGAGGCGAAAGCCATGACACCACGCATCCATATCGCGCTCGCCGCAGTTGCCGGACTGGTGGCGGCTGCTGCGCTGACGGAGTCTCCAAAGGTTGTCCACGCGGACGCGGCAGCCGCGATTCAGATTCCGCTCGCAGGCACGGGAACATTGGAGACCGGCAACGCGCCACCATCCGGCGATGGTGACGTCACGGCCGTGGAATTTCCCGGCGAGAGTGATGACGAGGCGGACATCCACGAATTTCCCGGCAGCATCGTTGACCGCAGCCTTTCGCGAGGCTCTGGCCCCGGTGTTTCCGTCAACAGTGGCCCGAAGGCGAAATCGAAGCTGCATTTCAACGTTGGCTTCGAAGGGCTCAATCATTACCAGCAGCGGTACGCGCGCAGCGGAAATCAGTTCTCCATTGAGCCGCCCGACCAGGGACTGTGCGTTGGCAATGGCTACGTCGTCGAAACAGTTAATGACGTAATCAATGTGTACAACGAGGCGGGCCAGTCGCTGCTCCCGGACAACACAGCGACCAACATCGTTTCAGGATTTCCGCGAAACGTGGACCATGCGGTTGACCTCAATTCCTTCTACGGATACGCGCCCGCGATCAACCGATCGACGGGCATTCGTGGCCAATTCGTTACCGACCCCTCCTGCCTCTTCGACGTGGCGACGCAGCGGTTCTTCGTTGTTGTGCTCACGCTCGAAGTCGTGCCGACTACTGGCGCGTTTACACAGGTCAATCATCTCGACATTGCCGCCAGCAAGACGTCGAACCCGACCGGCGACTGGAATATCTATCGCGTGAACGTGACGAACGACGGGACAAATACCGGGGGAGTCAATCCAGGACCGTTCCTCGGCGATTACCCGCACATCGGGGCGGACGCGAATGGTTTCTACGTCACCACCAACGCGTATCCATGGTGCTGCAACGGTTTTTCAGGCGCCCAGATCTACGCGTTCTCGAAGGCACAATTGGCTGCCGGAGCCCCGAACGTGACGATGGTGCACATCGACACGTCGGGCATGGTCAACGTGCCGAGCGATGCCGGGCCGACACAACCTGGCTTCACTGTCTGGCCCGCGCAGTCGCCAGGTATGCAGTTCGACGGCGGTACGGAATACTTTTTGAGCTCGAATGCCGCTGATGAAGCGACGCATCCGAAAGCGGGAACGGGCGGCAACAATGTGTCCAATCAGCTCGTTGTCTGGACGCTGAGGAACACGTCGTCGCTCAACACAGCGACGCCCGCGCTCACGCTGACGAACAAAGTGCTGACGGTGAATCAGTACGCGACTCCCCCGAAGCAGAAGCAGCCCGGCTCCGGGACGATCGCGAACAAGAACACGACGCCGGACGTCGCGCAGGGTGCGTGCATCAATGACACGACGACGCCAACCATATCGGGCGTCGGCTGCTGGCGTCTGTTGTTCAACCCTCCCGAGCCGGCGCATAACGAAGTGATCTCGAGACCCGACTCAAACGACACGCGGATGCAGCAGGTGATGTACGCGAACGGCAAACTATGGGGCACGCTCGGCACCGCGTTGAATCCGAACGGCGGCCCGCAGCGTGCGGGCATCGCGTGGTTCATCATCAACCCCCATGCTGGAAAGGTGATTCTGCAGGGTTACCTTGGTGCTGCAGGTCACGACTTCACGTATCCCGCTGTCGGTGTGACGGAGAGCGGCCGAGGGATTATCGCGTTCACCGATACGGGCGATGCGACGAACCCGAGCGCCGCTTATGCGCTGATCGACGCTATCGTCGGCGTCAGCGCCTGGGATGTTGTCGATGGAGGCGACGGAGCCGCGCGTGCTGACGGTTTCACGAGCTACAAGTCGCAGGTCGGCAACCCGCCGCGGACGCGCTGGGGCGATTACGGCGCCGCAGCTGTCGACGGCAAGTCGATCTGGATCGCGAGCGAATACATCGCGCAGGCGTGCAATTACACCGAGTGGGGCGGTCCATTCTTCGTAGGTGGCACCGGTGACAACCTGCTGGGCACATGCGGTGGTGCGTCGCACGGGCCGGGCGGGAGGTCGGCGCTCGGCAACTGGTCAACGCGAATCAGCCAGTTCATCCCGTAAGGTCCGTTGCGATCGCCGGTGGCCGGCCCAAAAGTCAGCCACCGGCTCATCGCCAGCGTTCAATGTCGTCGGCGAGGTGGTGGAGCGCTTCGGCGACCTTGCGACGGGCGCGGCAGAACGTTGCTGTGCGTTGACAGGGTTGGCAGCGCTGTTCCGAGTGCGCCTACGGCAGCGACGCGACGGCCGGACCGAGCGTCACCACGAGCCGCAGCGACACCGAGAGCTCCTCGAGCTTGTAGTGCGGCCGCAGGTACACGATGGCTCGAAACGCGCCGGGCCGGCCCGGGTATCGTATCGAACCTCGCGAGAATCCTGTCGTAGGGAGATTTTTGTCTCCTGTGCCAGGCGTATCGATGCCAAAATTACGAGTTCGGCACGCGGGTAAGCGCTGGATCCTTGTTTTTCTGAGCACGCCCTTTGCTACTTCGACCCACACCGCACGATGCTTAACTCGTTGGTCAGTCACGTCATTGGTCTAATCCATTCAGCGGCAAGCGCGCTCTGGATCGCCGCCGAACTTCTGTTCTATTCCGCGATCTGGATGTGTGGATTGGCGCTCCTCGTCAAGGGGAAGGAAGCGATCGCGGGCGCGCGGAAGGCCGCAAAAGAAGTTCGCCTGAATCTCTCAATTCTCGTCGTCGACGTCCTCTTCGTCGCGCCATTTGTGGCGCTGCTCGTAGGGCTCGTCAAATTCGGCGTCGAGCATCTGCCCTTCGGAGTTCTGGACGGCGGAATCTGGAACCGCGTGGGACGAAGCGGTACGCTCTTCGCGGTCGTGTTCGTGGGCGATTTCTTTTCGTACTGGAGGCATCGTCTCGAGCACACGCGGCTGCTGTGGCCCGCGCACGCGATTCATCACAGCGATACCGAGCTGACCTGGCTCTCCATCAACCGATTCCATCCTATCGATCGTGTCGTTACTGCCGCCGTTGATATCGCGCTGCTCGCGCTGCTCGGATTTCCGAGTTGGGCACTGGTGTTCAATGAGATCGTTCGGCACTACTACGGCGAATTCATCCACGCGGATTTCCCGTGGACCTATGGCCCGCTTGGAAGGCTGTTCGTGTCGCCGGTGATGCATCGCTGGCACCACGCGCGCGATGTCGTCGGCGCCGGGAGCAACTTCGCGACGGTCTTTTCGGTGTTCGATCAGGCGTTCGGTACGTACCATGTCCCCGGACTCTGCACCGTCCCGCTCGGCGTCACGGATGACATCGCGCCAGGGCTGATGGGTCAGCTCCGGTTTCCGCTCGTCGCGTGGGCGCGCGCTTACCTTCCGGCTTCGTTCAGAAGCCGGGCGCCGCAAGACGCTCAGGAAATCAGCGTGTAATCAGCGGCGCGTCGACGCTGGCGCCGTGCTGGAGCGGATGGTCAGGATGTGGGGCAGTGTGACCGGTTCCGGCGCGATGCTCGGGTCCTTCAGAATCTGCATCAGCAGGCGCACAGTGCCTTCGCCGATTTCGCGCATCGGCTGCGCGATCGTCGTCAGCGGCGGCTCCATGCACGCCGCATAACGGATATCGTCGAAACCCACCACCGATAGATCGGCCGGAATACGGATGGCTTCGCGATGGGCCGTCATGTACACGCCCATCGCCATTTCGTCGTTGAAGCAGAAAATCGCCGTCGGCGGTTCGCGCCTCGCCAGCAGGCGTGATGCGGCAACCGCGCCCGACTCGATTGAGAAGTCGCCGTTCATCACCACGAAGTCGCGCTCTGCCCCCTGCTTCTTGGCCTGGGCAGTCGCGCCCTCGAGGCGGTCTCGGCTCAACGGACTCACGAGCGGCCCGGTGACGATGCCGATCCGGCGGTGGCCAAGGCTGTACAGATGTGCCATTGCCTCCGCCGCAGCCTTCGCGTTGTCGATGTGCACGCTCGGAATGCCGAGCCGCGGACTGAATTCGCAGCCATTCACCACGGGCGCACAGCGGGGCGCGACGCTCTTCATCATCGACGCCGCTTCTTTGGGCAGCCGGTGGCCGAGAAAGATCAGGCCGTCAGCTTCCTTGCGCTTCAGCATCTCCGCGTAGCGCTCCTCGCGTTCCTCCTCGTGCTGCGTATCTCCGACGAGGACGTTGTAGCCCTCGCGCTGGGCGGCGTCTTCGATGCCTTTGAGAATCAGGGAGAAGAACGGATTGGCGATGTCCGGAACCGTCACAATCAGCTTGCCGGTCCGCAGTGTCCGCAGACTCTTCGAAATTGCGTTCGGCGTAAACCCGAGGCGCTCGACCGCCTGCATCACCTTGCGCCGGGTATTGGGCGCGACAACATCGGGGCGGCTGAGCACACGGGAGACCGTGGCGGTCGAAACGCCGGCGCGCTTTGCGACTTCGTAAATGGTTGCCACAGTTGAGCGTTATACGTTAGGGGAGCATAGGCGTCAATTTCGAGGGTTTCCGCGTGCGGGCTCGATAAACGAGCGATCGAGCTCGCCTATCGATGGGCAGCCGAGCAGCCGCATCGTTCGGATCACGTCGGTTCGAAGGATCTCGATCGCGCGTGCGACGCCCGGGCCGCCGGCGGCGCCGAGCGCCCAGGCGTACGCGCGGCCCACGAGCACCGCGCGGGCGCCAAGGCAGATGGCCTTGACGATGTCGGCGCCGCGGCGGATGCCGCCGTCCATCAGCACCTCGATTCGCCCGTTGACGGCTTCGAGCACGTCCGGGAGCGCGCGAAGCGTCGCCGGGACGCCGTCCAGTTGCCGCCCTCCATGGTTGGACACGACGACGGCGTCGGCGCCCGCATCGATCGCGTGCCGTGCGTCATCGCCGGTGTGCACCCCCTTGACGACAACGAGGCCTTTCCAGGCGTCGCGCATCCAGCGAAGGTCTTCCCACGTGACGATCGTCTGCTCGAGCAGGACGCCGACGTCGCCGCAGGGCATCGGCCCGATTCCGGGTAGTTCAACATTTGGAAAGACGCGCGGCCGGCCGTCTGCCAGATAGTCCAGCACCCATCGCGGGCGCGTCACGAACTGCCACGCGTAGGGAAGGCTGCCGAGGAGATCACCTTGCAGGATCGGCCGCACGCCGTGCCTGAAATCGCGCTCACGCATGCCCGAGACGGGCGTATCGATGGTCACGACGAGCGTCGTATACCCTGCCTTGCGCGCTCGCGCCATCGTCGCTTCCGCGACGTCACGGCCGCCGGGGACGTAGAGCTGAAACCAGAGCGGGCCGCGCGCCGCCTCACGAACTTCCTCGAGGCGCGTTCCTGAAAATGTCGAGAGGACGTATGCGGTTCCGGCCTCATTCGCCGCGCGCGCCGCGTGCAGTTCACCTTTGGGATAGAACATGCGGCAGAAGCCGACCGGCGCGAGCAGGAATGGCAGGTCGAAGGTCGTGCCAAGCACGGTCGTGCGCAGATCGCAGGAAGGGACAGCCACGCATTGCCGCGGTCGAAAGCGGACGTCGCGAAATGCGCGACAGTTCTCGCGCAGCGTAATTTCGTCTTCGGCGCCGCCGTCGATGTAGGCGAAAACGACGGCCGGCAGCCGCTGTCTGGCGAGGCGCCGGAAGTCGTGGATGTTGATGACGCGCGGAAAGCTGACCGAGCGCGCGAGGCTGCGGTCGGATTTCATCGTTAGTCTGCGTACACCACCGTACGAGTGCTGGTGTGGGCACGGACGACGTCCGACGTGAGCTGCTTGCTCAAATACACCTTTGATTCGCGATTGTCGAGCGGGTGGACTTCGTACTTGATGACGTTGAATTCGAGCTGGTCGAGCGTGCCGCGCATGTCGTAGAAGCGGTTCTTCGTCTTGACGATCACTTCGTGATAGCCAACCGCGTGAGCCCACGCCTCTGACTCTTCGGTGAGCGCGCGAAAATGTCCCTGGCCGCGCCAGTCGCGGCGCGTGGCGCCGATCCAGCTGTAAAGCACCTTTCGTCCTTCGAAGCGCACCGAGTTCTTCAGCCGTTCTACGAGATCCGCCAGCTTTGGATCGCTCTCCCTCGTGCGAATCTCGTGCACGATCTTGTAGGAGACCGGCACGATCGAACCGGGATCGGCCGGGAGCGGCGCCTCGGCCATCAGAATCAGAGACTCGCGGTCGCGCAGCCGTGTGATGATCTCCTGCGCCGTCTTCTTGCGCGGAAATTCACCGAAGTATTCCTCGATGTACTGGATCTCGAGCGCGCCGGTATCGAGCGGATACTGTTTGATCAGGTACTCCAAAAGCTGGCTCCGAATCCTTTGATTCTATAAGTGCGAAGGGCGAAGTGCGAAGCTTCACACTTCGACCTTCGACCTTCGCATTTCGAACTTCCGTTAGGCGGGCGCGAGCGACGGCTCGTATGCAAGGTTCGATGCGAGCCAGCGTTCGGCGTCGAGGACGCGAACGCCCTTCCGCTGGGCGTAGTCCTCCAGCTGATCGCGGCCGATGCGGCCGACGCTGAAGTACTTTGCCTGCGGATGCGCAAAGTAGAGCCCGCTGACCGAGGCGGCAGGCATCATGGCGCACGACTCGGTCAATGCGATACCAGCACGTTCGGCGCCAAGCAGCGCGAAGAGTTTCGTCTTCTCACTGTGGTCGGGACAGGCGGGGTAGCCGAACGCAGGGCGGATGCCGCGATAACGCTCGTGGATCAGATCGTCGTTTGAGAGCCGCTCGCCGGTGCCATAGCCCCAGTCTCTACGCGTGCGCGCGTGCAGGTACTCGGCAAACGCCTCGGCGAGCCGGTCGGCGAGCGCCTTGACCATGATGGCGTGATAGTCGTCGTGGTCCGATTCGTAACGCGCCACCAGCTCGTTTGCGCCGATGCCGGCCGTGACAGCAAACGCGCCGATGAAATCCGTAATCCCGCTTTCAACCGGCGCAATGAAGTCGGCGAGCGAGCGATTCGGCTTGCCGTCGCCGATCTCCTCCTGCTGGCGGAGCATGTTGAAAACGGCAGCCGGGCCGGGATTCGGGATTCGGGATTCGGGATTCGAGACGACGATATCCTCGCCAATCGCGTGCGCGGGCCAGAAACCGTAGACACCGCGAAGCGTGAGCAGCCGCTCGTCAACGATGCGCTTCAGCAATGCCTGTGCGTGATCGTAGAGCTCGCGTGCCGCGGCGCCGTATCGCGGGTGCTCCAGGATGGCAGGGAAGCGACCCTTCAGCTCCCACGCGGAGAAGAAGAACGTCCAGTCGATATAGGGAAGGACCTCTTCGAGCTTTACATCATCCAGTACCCGCTCACCTGTAAAAGACGGCGTCGCGATGACATCGGGCCGCCAGTCGAGCCGCAGACGATTGGCCTTCGCGGCATTCCATGTGAGCAGCGGACGGCGGCGGACCGCGCCGTGCTGCTCGCGGACGCGCTCCTGTTCGGCGCGATTCGACCGGACAAACGCCGGCCGCTGCGCCGGGTTGAGCAGGCTCGCGACCACATCGACCGCGCGTGATGCATCCAGCACATGCACAATCGGTTGCCCGTACTCCGGCGCAATTTTCACCGCCGTGTGCGGTTTGCTTGTCGTTGCCCCGCCGATCAGCAGCGGCAGCTTCATGCCGCGGCGTTCCATCTCGCGCGCGACGAACACCATCTCGTCGAGTGAGGGGGTAATCAGCCCGCTGAGCCCAATCAGGTCGGCCTGTTCGTCGATCGCCGTCTGAAGGATCTTCGCTGCCGGCACCATGACGCCCAGGTCGATGATCTCGTAGTTGTTGCACCCGAGCACCACGCCAACGATGTTCTTCCCGATGTCGTGGACGTCGCCCTTCACCGTCGCCATCACGATCCTTCCCTGCGCATGCCGCGTCGCGCCGCTCCGCTTCTTTTCTTCCTCCATGTAGGGAAGCAGATACGCCACTGCCTTCTTCATGGCACGGGCACTTTTGACGACCTGGGGAAGAAACATCTTCCCCGCCCCGAACAGGTCGCCGACCACTTTCATGCCGTCCATCAGCGGCCCTTCGATGACGTCGAGCGGCCGCGGCAGCTTCTGCCGGGCCTCTTCGACGTCGGCTTCGATGAAATCGACAATGCCGTGGACGAGCGCGTGCGAGAGCCGCTGCTCGACAGGCGCGCTTCGCCACGCCAAATCGATTGTCTTCTTCTGCCCGTTTCCCTTGACGGTCTCGGCAAACTGGACGAGCCGCTCGGTCGCGTCGGGTCGCCGGTTGAAGATCACGTCCTCAACGTGCTCGAGCAGCTCCTTCGGAATGTCTTCGTAGACGACGAGCTGTCCGGCGTTGACGATGCCCATGTCGAGGCCGCCTTTGATGGCGTGATACAGGAACGCGGAGTGAATGGCTTCGCGGACGACGTCATTGCCGCGGAAGGAGAAGGACAGATTGCTGATCCCACCACTGACCTTGACGCCGGGGCAGGTGGCTTTGATGATTCGCGTCGCCTCGATGAAGTTGATGGCGTACTCGTTGTGCTCCTCCAGCCCTGTCGCAATCGCGAGGACGTTCGGGTCGAAGATGATGTCGAGCGGATCGAAGCCGGCCTTCTCGATCAGCAGCGTGTAAGCGCGCTGGCAGATCGACACCTTTCGCGCAATGCTGTCGGCCTGCCCCTGCTCGTCGAACGCCATCACGATGACGGCGGCGCCGTAGCGGCGGACGGCTCGCGCCTTACGCAGGAAGTCCTCCTCGCCCTCCTTGAGGCTGATGGAGTTGACGATTCCCTTTCCCTGGACGCATTTGAGGCCGGCTTCGAGCACGCTCCACTTCGAGCTGTCGACCATGATCGGGACGCGCGCGATTTCCGGCTCTGTCGCAATCAGGTTCAAAAAGGTGGTCATCGCGGCCTCGGAATCGAGCATCCCTTCGTCCATGTTGACGTCGAGGATGTTGGCGCCGCCTCTCACCTGATCGAGTGCCACATGCGCAGCCTCGGCGAAGTCGCCGCTCGTGATCAGCCGCGCAAACCGCTTCGAGCCGGTGACGTTCGTCCGCTCGCCGATCATGATGAAGTTGCTGTCGGGGCGGATAGTGAGTGGTTCCAGACCTGAGAGCTGTGTGTAACTCGTCGGGATTCGGGATTCGGGGTTCGGGATTCGTTGCGCGAGTGCTTCGAATCCCGAGTTCCGAGTCCCGAGTCCCGGCAGCGCGCGTGGAGCGAGGCCGCGAACCGCAGAGTCCAGAGCGCGGATGTGATCCGGCGTGGTCCCGCAACATCCGCCGACAATGTTGACGAAACCGGATTCGGCGAAGTCGCGAAGCAGCGCCGATGTTTCAGCGGGCAGCTCGTCGTATTCGCCAAACGCGTTCGGCAAGCCGGCGTTTGGATAGCAGGTGATATAGGTCTCGGCGATCCGGGCGAGCTCCGCCACGTACGGACGCATCTCGCGCGCGCCGAGCGCGCAGTTGAGTCCCACGCTGAACGGCTGCGCGTGGCGGATCGACGTGTAGAAGGCGTCCAGCGTCTGGCCCGACAGCGTGCGGCCGCTGCGGTCGGTGATCGTCACCGAGATCATCAGCGGCAGTTCGACCCGCTGTTGGTCGAACACGTCGAGGATGGCGACGATGGCCGCCTTCGCATTGAGCGTGTCGAAAATCGTTTCGAGCAGCAGCAGGTCGACGCCGCCGTCGATGAGACCGCGCACATGGTCTTTGTAGGCGTCGACCACCTGATCGAACGTGACGGCGCGGAAGGCGGGATTTCCAACATCGGGTGAAATCGAGAGCGTCCGGTTCGTCGGACCGATCGCGCCTGCCACGAAGCGCGGCCGCTCGGGCGTCTTGCGATTCCACTCGTCCGCTGCGCCGCGGGCGAGGCGCGCTCCTTCACGACTCAGCTCGTACGCGAGCGCTTCGAGCTTGTAATCCGCCTGCGCAATGGCCGTTGACGAGAAGGTATTGGTCTCGATGATGTCCGCGTCGGCTTCGAGATAGGCGTGGTGAATCTCGCGAACCACATCGGGGCGCGTGAGCACCAGCAGGTCGTTATTGCCCTTCAGATCGTGGTGATGATCACGGAACCGCTCGCCGCGAAAATCGGCCTCCGTCAGCCGATAGCGCTGGATCATCGTCCCCATCGCACCGTCGAGAAGGAGGATGCGTTGGGCGAGCAGCTCACGAAGGCGGCCGGCGGTGGTCATCGAGCCCTCTTTCTGCCGCTGGCGATCAGGACCGCGAACGGATCGCCGGCTTTGCTCGCGCCCACGCCGACCCGAACGTCCGACAACCCCGCCTCGCGAAGCAGCGTTTCAAGCCGCGGTCCCGAGAAGCCGAGATGACGATCGCCGAAGCGGTTCCGCACCCATGTCTGATCGTGTTCTCGAAGGTCGAGAATCAGCACCTGGCCACCTGGCCGCAACACTCGCGTGGCCTCAGAGACGGCATCCGCCGGATTCGCCGCATGGTGGAGCGACTGTGAGAGCAGCGCGACATCCACGGATTCGTCTTTGAGCGGCAGCTTCTTGATGTCGCCTTTCTTCCATGTGACGTTGGTCACCCGACGGCGCCGGGCCAGTGCGGTGGCGCGCTCGAGCACTTCGGCTGACCGATCGATGCCGATTACGCTGCGAGCCCAACGCGCCGCCTCGAGCGTGAGATAACCCTCGCCGCACCCGATGTCGGCAACGTCGAGCGGCGGAAGCAGATGGCCAAGCGCTCGCGCCCAAGCCGCCCAGCTTCGTCCCGGCACGAGTTGCCGCGGGTCGCCATGCGTGTCGAAGTTCTCCTTGCGCAGCCGCAGCACCTCCTGCGCGCGCGCATCGTCCGCGCGAACCCCACGGTCGGCGGCTGCCGATTCGAAGTGTGTGTCGAGCAACGTCCACAGGGGTCCATGACCATTCGAACGGGTGTCTTCGGCGACGCGGTAGTACACATAGCCGGCTTCGCGCTCCTCGGTGACGAGGCCGGCGTCTTTCAGCAGGCCGAGGTGCCTCGACACGTTCGACTGCGCGACGCCGAGGATGCCCGTCAGTTCAGTGACGTTGAACCGGTCCCTCACGAGAATGCGCAACAGACGCAAACGCGTCGAGTCGGAAAGGAGCCGAAAGAGCGCCGAAGCCTTCTGCACATCTATAAATCTACATATATCGATACGGCATGGTCAAGGCGAGTATGATCTGCCCCACTGTCCGGGAGATGGAGGTGACATGAGCCTCAAAGGTCTGTTCGTTACGCTTGGCGGGTGCGTAGTCGCGTTGCTCGCGACATCAACCGCTTCGGCGCAGGTGCCTCCCGATATCGCGGAGGGCCTCAAGAAGATCGGTCCGATCGTGGACCCTGCGTGCACGGCCAAGTTGTATCGGCCGCTCATGCCGAAGAACGACTACAACACGTACTGGCCCTCGACTGCGTCGGCACCGAGCGTCAAAGGTCAGTTGTATCCGGGAATCACCATCACGCGCGATCAATCCTTCGGACCGCAACCCAAGGACCTGATCGATATCTTCGTGGCTGATGGAGGTGCCGGTAATCGTCCGGTCCTCATCTTCGTGCCCGGTGGTGGTGGCAACAAGATCGAGCAGCAGGTCCGTGAAAGCAACGCGTTCTACGACAACATCGGGCGCTGGGCGACGAAGAACGGCATGGTCGCCGCGGTCGTGCAGCGGCATGCGGGCCCAAACTGGGATGACGGCGGCCGCGACCTTTCGATGGCGGTGGACTGGTTGAAGGAGAACGTCACGAAGTACAAGGGCGATCCGAATCGCATGGTGATCTGGTCGCATTCCGCCGGCAACGGACCGTTGGGTGTCTACATCGGACATCCGGAGCGATGGAAGAACGGCGTCCAGGTGAAGGGCGCGATCTTCATGTCTGGTAATCCGGTGCCGGGCATTGTTCCGGCACAAGGCGGTGGGGCCGCTCCTGGTGCGCCTGGTAGCCGCTCAGGTGTGGCGTGCGGGTTACTGGAAGCGCAGGCCGCGGGGCCTGCGGCGACTGGCGGTGCGATCGCCGGCCCGAGCAGCGTGCTCGCAGCGGCTCCCGCGACGGGCGCGGCGCCAGGCGGAGGGCGCGGCGGTCAGCCGCTTACGGCGGAACAGCAGGCCGAACGCGACAACCTGCCTGGCTTCAAGAAGACGCCCGTGAAAATCATGCTTGCGCGGGCGGAGTTCGATCCCGGTGTTTCCGGCGAGATGCCGCCGTCGGACAAGGCACTGCACGACGCCATGTGTGCGGTAGATGGTCCGAACGCGAAGGACGGCGACGGCCATTGTCCGTCGATGCTGTTCCTCCGAGGCGAGAGCCACATGTCGGAGGTGTTTTCATTCGATACCTCGGACAAGATCGTGTCCGGGCCGATTCTCGCCTGGATGAAGCGCCTCAAATAAAAAGGGCCGGCTAAAGCCGGCCCCTACGTACCCTCCGAAATCGTGGGGGCCGGCTTTAGCCGGCCCATCCAGACCTAATTGTCGTAATACAGATAGAACTCGTACGGATGCGGGCGCAACCGCAGCGGATCCAGTTCCTTGTTCCGCTTGTAGTCGATCCAGGTGTCGATCAGGTCGTCTGTGAAGACGTCGCCTTTGGTCAGAAACGCATGATCCGCCTCGACCGCGTCGATCGCCTCCTGCAGTGACCCCGGCGTCGTCCGGATGCCCTCGTCCTTCATCTCCTCGCGCGTCATCTCGTAGATGTCCCGATCGAGCGGCTTGCCAGGGTCGATCTTGTTCTGGATGCCATCCAGCATCGCCATAAGCATGGCCGACCAGGCGAGATAGCCGTTGCAGGTCGGGTCCGGACAACGGAACTCGAGACGCTTCGCCTTCGGGCTCTTCGAGTACATCGGAATACGGATCGAGGCGGAGCGATTGCGCGCGGAGATCGCGAGGTTCACCGGCGCTTCGAAGCCGGGGACGAGACGGCGGTAGGAGTTCGTCGTCGGCGCTGCAAACGCAAGGATGGCCGGCGCGTGTTTCAGCAGGCCGCCGGCAGCCCAGAGTCCCATCTGACTCAAACCGGCGTAGCTATCACCGGCAAAGAGCGGTTTGTTGCCTTTCCACAGCGACGTATGCGTGTGCATGCCGCTGCCGTTGTCCTCGAAGATCGGCTTCGGCATGAACGTCACCGTCTTGCCATGGCGCTTCGCGACGTTCTTGCAGATGTACTTGTACCACATGAACTGATCGGCCATCATCAGCAACGGCTGGAACTTCATGTCGATCTCGCTCTGTCCCGCCGTCGCGACCTCGTGATGGTGCGCTTCCACGACGATGCCGATCTTGCGCATCTCGTATACCATCTCGCCGCGCAGGTCGTGATAGGTGTCGGTCGGACTGACAGGGAAGTACCCGCCCTTGAAGCTTGGCTTGTATCCGAGGTTCGGCTCCTCGATGCGAGCGGTGTTCCACGCGCCTTCCACCGAATCGATCTGGTAGTAGCCGCGGTGCTGGTTCTGCTCGAAGCGCACTTCGTCGAAGATGAAGAACTCAGGCTCCGGGCCGATGTAGCACGTATCGGCAACACCCGTTTCCTTCAGATACGCCTCGGCTTTCCGTGCGATGTGCCGCGGATCGCGCGTGAAGTCCTTCCGCGTGATCGGATCGACGACATTGGCGATCAGACTCAGCGTCGGTCTCGCGTAGAACGGATCGAGTCGCGTCGTCGTGACGTCGGGCACGGCCATCATGTCGGATTCGTGGATGCCCATCCAGCCGCGGATCGATGAGCCGTCGAATCCCAGACCTTCATCGAAAGTCCCTTCATCCAAGTGATCGATGGGAAACGAGCAATGCTGCCACGAGCCGAGCATGTCGACGAATTTCACGTCGACCATTTCCGCCTGATTCTTCTTGGCGTAATCAAAAAACTCTTTTGGGCTTTTGGGAAAGTCGTCCGACGCCATCGAGACACCTCTCTTCCGTTCAAAAATTGCTGCGATGGGCCGGAAGGATAGCGCGGAGGCGCGCGATCACGCGAGTCTGACGATCACGTAGGAGTTTTTGGTCTCTCCGACATATTTGTCCACGCAGCTCCATTGCGTGCGCGCTGCGCGGTCATGCATAATCGCGAAGTCAATCGAACTGGAGTTCCCGCCCGAGCTGTCGCATCGGTCGTCTCCATCTTTCAAATTGAAAACGGACGAAAGGACCAGCACTGATATGGGATCTGCAGCGCTAGCCGAAGCCGCCAGGAGTATTCGCGACTGGTCGATTGAGAATCGCACGGCCTCGATTGCCCCGTCGAAAACCGCCGAACTGTTCGGCAGTCTCGTCTTCAACGACAAGGAACAGAAGGCGCGTTTGCCGAAGGCGGCGTACAACGCGCTGCGTGCCACCATCACGCGTGGCCAACCGCTCGACGTCTCGACGGCCGACGCCGTCGCGGCCGCATTGAAGGAATGGTCGGTCGAGCATGGGGCCACGCACTACACGCACTGGTTCCAGCCGCTGACGGGCATCACCGCGGAGAAGCACGACTCGTTTCTTTCGCCCACAAGTGAGGGAACGGCGATCGCGGAATTTCGCGGCAAGGAATTGATCAAGGGCGAACCGGACGCATCGAGTTTTCCATCCGGCGGCATGCGCTCCACCTTCGAGGCGCGCGGCTACACCGCGTGGGATCCCACGAGTCCGCCGTGGCTGCACGTGAACGGCAACGGTAGCAGCGTGACGCTGGTGATCCCGACCGCGTTCGTGAGCTGGACGGGCGAGGCGCTCGACAAGAAGACGCCGCTGCTTCGCTCGATGGAAGCGGTCTCGAAGCAGGCGGTGCGCGTGCTGAAGCTGTTCGGATCGACCGCGGAGCGCGTGTTCGCCACCTGCGGGCCCGAGCAGGAGTACTTCTTGATCGATCGTAACTTTTACTTCGCGCGTCCGGATTTGATCAACGCCGGTCGCACGCTGTTTGGCGCGACACCGCCGAAGGGACAGGAGCTCGAAGATCAGTACTTCGGCTCCATTCCGGAGCGCGTGCTCGCCTGCATGGCGGAAGTGGAACTCGAGCTGTATAAGACGGGCGTGCCGGTCAAGACGCGGCACAACGAGGTCGCGCCAAGCCAATACGAGATCGCGCCGGTGTTCGAAAACGCCAACGTCGCGTCCGACCATCAGATGATGACGATGGAAGTGCTGAAGAAGATCGCGCCGAAGTACGGGCTCGCGGCGCTGCTGCATGAGAAGCCCTTTGCGGGGGTGAACGGATCCGGCAAGCACAACAACTGGTCGCTCTCCGACGAGTTCGGCAACAACCTGCTGAGCCCCGGTGAGACCCCGCACGACAACATGCAGTTCCTCGTGTTCTGCGTCGCGGTCTTGCGTGCCGTCGATCGGTGGCAGGGATTGCTTCGCGCCTCGATTGCGAGCGCGGGCAACGATCATCGTCTGGGGGCGAACGAAGCGCCGCCGGCGATTTTGTCCATCTTCCTCGGCGACATGCTGACCGACATCTTCGGGCAGATCGAAAACGGCGGTGCGAAGTCGACCAAGCAGGGGGGCACGCTCGATGTGGGGGTCAGCGTGCTGCCGACGCTGCCGCGTGATGCGGGCGACCGCAACCGCACGAGCCCGTTTGCATTCACCGGCAATAAATTCGAGTTCCGCGCCGTCTCGTCAGGTCAGAACATCGCCCTGCCGAACACGATGCTGAATGCCGCGATGGCGGACGCACTCGACGGCATCGCGACCGAACTCGAAAACGCGACGAAAAAAGGCGAGGACCTGAACAAGGCGGTTGCCAAGCTTCTCAACAAGGTGGTCAAAGAGCACAAGCGCATCATTTTCAACGGGAATAACTACGCGCCGGAATGGGAAAAGGCCGCGGCCAAGCGGAAACTCCTGAATCTGAAGAACACCGTTGATGCGTTGCCGCAGCTGATTACCAAGGAGGCGGTGGCGCTGCTCGAAAAATATAAGATCCTCAACGGGCGCGAGATCCACGCGCGGTATGAGGTGTTCCTCGAGAACTACAACAAGACCATCAACGTCGAAGGGCAGCTGATGGTGCTGATGGCGAACCGGTACATCGTGCCGGCCGCGCTCGAGTACCAGAAGGGAATCGGCCAGAGCGTGACCGCGGTCAGGCAGGCGGGCGGCTCGACGACGCAGGGGAAGAAGCTGCTCGCGACGTACACGAAATTGGTCGATCAGTTCAAGGTGCAGACCGACGCGCTGGCGGCCGCGCTCGATCACAAGAGCAACGGTTCGTCAGAAAAACACGCGAAGTACATGCGGGACAAAGTCGTTCCTGCGATGGCGAAACTGCGGACGATTGGCGACGAGATCGAAGTGCTCACGCCGCACGAGATCTGGCCGCTCCCGACCTACCGCGAAATGTTGTTTGTGAAGTAAAACGTCACCACGAAGGTCGCTCCGCGACACGGCACGAAGCTCACGAAGCCTTATTTGTTGTTTCGTGTGCTTCGTGTCCGCCGTCAGGCCTTCGTGGTAAAGCGTTCCCGTTATCCCGCCCGGGCTCAGTGCGCTTCGCGAATTGCCCTAACCGCTTCAACGCGTCGAGCTTGTCCGACCGGTCCACTTTCGCGTGCGCCATCGCCCGATGCAG
>Ga0075418_10001889_pt1 | contig 23826 bp, 21 predicted proteins | sample SoiMetdeltSBSDD2_FD_81776 | JGI IMG/M metagenome (GOLD analysis project Ga0075418, IMG submission 81776) | Bulk soil microbial communities from a Populus tree surrounding site in Tennessee, USA - Soil MetaG P. deltoides SBSDD2 | ecosystem: Environmental > Terrestrial > Soil > Tree plantation...
ATTTCATATCGATGCCGGCGGAAAATAAGCGGTTCATCAGGTCGTAACGGACGGCAATGCTGTCAAACATGTCTTCTACCTGTTGCTTCTTTGCCTTATCTGAAGCAAAAGGTTTTATTTCATCATGAGGAAATTGGTTATTCATCGTCCCGATTAAATCGGGGCGAAGGTAAGCCAGTTACGGTTTATGGTTTGTGGTTTGTAGTTTTTGGTTCAGGCTGAAGTAATTCTATTGGGCTTTACTTGCGTCGCACACTTCATGGTTCAGTTCGCTTATCGCCTTGATTTAATAGTTGAAAATAGCGAATGGAAAGATCTTCCCGACTTAAATAAAATAGTTCATGAAGCAAAGGGTAGATTTTTTTTTTAAATGATATTCTTCGATTAATAAATCGCAAATATTCATCACTGTTTTCCCATACCTTATCTTGCATTCAATGGAAATCAAAGAAGCAAAATATATTATCAGCAGCCCGTCAGTTGATAAATGTCCCAAACCAGATAGGCCTGAATATGCATTCATCGGTCGCAGTAATGTAGGCAAGTCCTCACTTATTAATATGCTGACAGGCAAAAGAGAGCTTGCAAAGGTTTCTGCTAATCCTGGCAAAACACAAATGATCAATCATTTTGAGATCAGGTCAGGGAAAGATAAAAGATGGTATTTAGTCGATCTGCCCGGGTATGGTTTTGCAATTATTTCTCAAAAGCAAAGAAAAGGGTGGCAAAAAATGATCGATGATTATATACGTCAAAGAGAAAACCTCGCAAATCTTTTTGTGTTAGTAGATAGTCGCCATGAGCCGCAACAAAAGGATATTGATTTTATAAACAGGTTAGGAGAGTGGCAAATACCATTTTCAATTGTTTTCACAAAATCAGATAAAAATAAGCCAGGGGCAACTGTAAGAAATGTCAATGCATTTATGACCGCACTTTCACGGACATGGACAGAGCCACCGGTGTATTTTATCAGCTCCGCTTTAAAGGGCAACGGTAAAAAGGAAATACTCGATTATATCCAAAGCCTAAACGCCAAGAGTTAACCCTTGTGTATAAAATTCGAATTTTTACCTATATGATTTGCGGGAATTATCAATTATCTTGCATCCGGATTTAGTCGTAGAATTATGAGGAAAATCTTATCTGAAAAAAACATTGCCGCTTTTTTGTTCGTTTTAGTCATCCTTGTCTTTTCATTTGCCCATGAAGATTCCAAGAAAAGAAGTTTGAACTACAATGTTTCTTCTGAATATTTGTCTCCAGACAAACGAACTCCTTCATTATCTGAAAATGCTCCCACGGTTAAAGACATTGTTGTAAAAAGAAATTGATCATTCTTGGCTATCAGTTCACCACTTTATTTGCACAGCTGCTGCTTGCAAAAGCTTCCGGTTTGGCTTTAAATGCAAAGCCCATCCCAAGAATATAGCCCATAGCTTCTTTAAGGGCATCATTGCTTTTAAAGTGAGGGTTGGTATTGATATCTGCATGCACTTCCATATCCACATCGTAAACTGTAAAGAGATTGCACAGCTCATAAGCAATCTCAATGCTCTTCGCAACTTCCAGCAGCATCCTTTCCTTAATGGTGAATTGCTGCCTCGTTTTTTCATTATGAATGAACATAAAACCACCATGTCCTTCTCTTAAAAAGACGATTACCGTTGCAAACTCAGTTTCGCGGCCTTTTACTTGAGAGTCGGTACCGATACATACTTTAAGGCTGTAGCCATTCGAAGTTTCCCGTTTTATAGCATTTTCCACGGCTTCATGGATAGGGATCTCTATTGCTTCGCCATTGAACTTTCTCCAACGCATAATAAAAGAGGTTTTTCTAAATTATAGAAAAACCTCGGGATTCCCAAAAGGGTACGGATTATTGTTTTGTGAACGGATTACCTTTTAATAAATTTTTCACTCCATTGCTCATAACTATCACTAAAGCGAATAATATAAATTCCTGTATTTATGTTTCCTGGGGTAATACTGCTATATCCTTTTTCTATTGTTCCTTTAGATAACATTCTTCCGCTTTGATCAATGATCTGATAATGATAATTGCCCGGGCTGTTAACGGTAAGATTAGTTCCTGTAATTGTATTCCCTACAAGTTGCGGTTTTGCTGATCTTCCTTGACGTATCGCAATGGTATTTGAATAATACTCTTTCAAATTATCAAACGTAACATGGATACGATAAAGAAGAGGGCGATTGTCAAGAGGACGGTAGCTATATGTTCGTAATGAATTATTAGGCAGATCAAGTGGCGTAAAATTGATTCCGTTATTTGAAACTTCGATCACTTGTTTCATTACAGGCTCATCTGCATCGATCAGCCAGCTCAGTGAATGCATATCACCCTCAAGTCTTCCACGAAGCTCAAGACGACGTATCGGCAGGAGCTCACTATCAGTATAAATTGCCTGCAGTGAATACGAGCCAAGACTTCCGTATTCAGGCGCATAAATATTTCCTTTGCCATCAACACGCAAATAATAAGTACCGGCACTGATGAATGAATCAATGACAGAGCTCAATAGATTACCGGGATTATAAGTACCAACAGTAGCATAGCTGCCATCCAATACTTCCACTTGCAGATCCAGGTCGGAACCCAAATTACTCGTTCCTACATTATAGGGAACTGCATTGAGCTGAAGCCTGCCAAATGTAGGCATTGTAAATTTGAACAGATCTTTATCATCATTTTTTTCGACGACACCACTAATTGTAAATTGACCATTCGCATCAAAACTGGAAACTGTTGCAGTTGCATAATTATCAGTGTAATCATCTGTGCGATACCCAAAGCCATTGGCTGGATCTGTAATCACAGTAAGATCAGGTTGAATAACGCCGCAACCAAGTGAACTGGGACCGCTGTTCCATAAACTCATGTTTTGATTATAAGCGGCACCCATAATAGGAGCCCAGCCAATCTCACCAGTTCCTTGCCCCCAATTATAATCGGATATTTTAACACATGATGCATTGTAAGAGCTTTGATGCCTTAAACCAAAAGTATGTCCCGCTTCATGTGATGCAGCCTCGGCGATCATTTTTGAATCCATGCCTAGTAATGCACTAAACACAAAACAAGGCGAATTATCACCCCATTTAAATGAATTTACATAAGCCACACCACCAGCCCCTGAACCATACCATTCATTTGAAGTGGTAATAACAACCCGCATCCTCTTGTTAAAAGGTGCCGAAGTATATTTTGATTCATTCGTAGTTACATTGATATTAAATGGCCTATAATCTTCTGCAACACGATTAAATATTTCTGTGATCGCAGCGTCACTTAAACCAGACGAGTTGCAGGTGAAGGCACCATTTACATTCCACATGGTGCCTGCAACATAGTGACCATCAAAATCAAGATAAAGTACGGCGGAGGCGCTGCTGTAGCTGTTCAGATCATTAATCTGTGATTTCGCAATAAAAGTTCCCGACAGAGCCAGCACTATCAGTACTGATTTGTACAGATTTTTCATAAAATGGATTTTACAGGTGAAATCATAGAATTGATTAGGCTTATAAAAGGGTTATTCATTAACAAGGTCATAAAAACCTTTCTTTACAAAAAAGTATTGACCATTCTCCTGGCTTATTTCATAGGCATCACCGTGCTGAAAACTGAGAATCCGACCAACATAATAAACGCTTCCATCTTCTCTTGTGACCTTAGAAAATGACAAGGCCGCTCCGGGAAAATTTGTTGACCTGATTACAACACTTTGCAGCGTGTTGTCAAATTTGGATGCCACGGAACTTACTACACCCTGGAAATTCAGACCATTTGTGAATGAGAATGATATTGATTTGCCGATCTCCGATTCTAGGAATGCTGAAAGATCATGTATGCGACAACTGATTTTTTCAGGTAAATTTTGAAAAAGCGAGGGCCGGTTCATATCCGGTTCTCTTACAGGAGGAGTTTGGGCACTGGTTTTTATGCAGACAAAGAATACAGACAGGCAGATAATGCCCTTTACAAGGTTTTTCATTGGATACAATTTTTGTTTAAATAGGATATCGATAAACAACAGCCAGGCTGTTGCAGTTATTCAGGAGGTTACGGAATCACCGAACGTGACAATAAATTTAAACGGTATTGCTTTTATTTTATTTCTTATTTATAAGAAGAAACAAAATGTTTTTTTAATAAGTAAGATTACGCTGCATTAATCGTACAACTGCTTTATAAAAAATCAATACTGATTTATACTTAATAAAACTAGCGTACAGGCCTCCATTGGCTTTATTCCATTTTTGATCGCAAGAGCCGATAACTCATCATTTTCCGCACCGGGATTGAAAATGATACGCTTTGGTTTTAATGAAACTATATACTCGTAGTATTGTTTCTGATGTGTGGGGTTTAAATAAAGTGTGACAGTATCTACATCCTGCCAGTCTTTTTTTTCTTTTTCGATCGGTACATCTCCAACCATTCCCGTTTTTTTTCCAATGGCCACCACAGGATGTCCATGACTTCTTAACCTGTGAAGCGCAAGAAAGCTATAGCGGGAAGGATTATCAGAAGCGCCCAACACCAGGGTCTTTTTCTTTTCATTCATTATGCAAAGATCAGAAAAGATGGTATTGTTTGCGAGGCACTTTGCTTATAATATCAGACAATGCATTTTCTAAAAAAAGGTGTTTGAATTGAAAACCTGTTTCAAGGATTTTTGTGGGAATAACCCAACGGCTTTTTAAAACTAATTCAAGCTCGGTTCCAATAAGTGGAGCACCAATTTGCAACATCCATTTATAAGCTGGCAAGCCAACCTTATGCCCCGTGAGCTTTCTGAATATTCTCATAAATTCTTCATTAGTCACCGGATTTGGAGAGCTGCAATTATAAGTCCCTTCAATTTCTTTGTGCTCATATATCCAATCGATCATCCTGCAGGTGTCTTCAATATGAACCCAACTATACATTTGTTTACCGCTGGCTTGTTTGCCACCCAATCCAAATTTTAATAAATTGAAATAAGGAATCAAGATACCACCAGGTCCCAGTGTTATTGCCATTCTTAACGCAATTTTTCTTGTTTGTGGAGTTTGCTGATCATAAAAAGTTTTTTCCCAACGCTTACACACTTGCACAGAAAAATCATCACGAAACTCACCGGTGTATTCATCTTGCGGTTTGTCCAAAGCGTGGCGATAAATAGTTGCTGAAGATGCATTGATCCAGAGTGATGGTGGACGTTTACATTTGGTGATCGCTTCACCAATTGCTTTTACAGCATCAGTGCGACTGTCAAAAATTGCATTTTTATTTTTTTCATTGTACCGGCAATTCACAGATTTACCGGCCAGATTAATAACGATATCGGCATCATTTAAGTCATTTGCCCATTCACCTGCCGTTTTTCCGTCCCATTTTACGTATCGCACATTTTTCAGATCGTTTTTGGAAAGGGAATCATAATCATTCCTGTTTGTTTTTTCATGTACTTGTCTTGTCAGGATGATTATTTGGTTTTCTTTCCCAAAATATTTTGTCATCTCCTGCCCGATAAAACCCGTGCCACCCGCTAATATGATCTTTTTATTTTTCATTTATAGTTTGATCAATAAAATAAGAATACGATAAAAGCAGCAAGGCTCAATAAATTCATTCTTACAATCCATTTATTGGTGGATAAAATTCCTAAGTATTTCATTCTTCTTATATATTCCTTAAAAATAAACAGCGTCGAAATTATAAGCCACACCGTTGTAAAGAATTCTGAAATGAAAAAGACTTGCAGTAGTAGTAGCAGCGCAAGTAAAAGAATCGCGGATAAAGCCAGCATATTTACTTGTCCGAGATATTCATATCTTTTTTCTTTCGTAAAATTGAATGTTAGTGTACAATTAGTAAATACAAGGGCAAAATGGGCTGCCTGTAATTGAAAAAAGCTAAGATGATAGTAAGGTAAGTTAGCGAGTATGTGATTTTGCACCGGATAAATCATTGCGGTATTAAAGACAAGACAGACGGCCATAAAAATAAATCGATACAAATAGTTATTGTCTGGTGAGCAATCAATACTTCCGGGTCCACATTTTTTTGCCACTATCACTTTCCGATTAAAAGAAATGAGTTTATAAAGTTTTTTTAAAATCCATTTCAATGGAGCAATATTGCCTGTCGTTTTTATAAAAGGGATTTTTTGATCAAGGATCTCAAGCAGGGCGTCGATACCATATACTACTTTGCTTGTTGAAGTGTCTAAAAGCGGTATTTCGTTCCTGCTTTTGTCAAAATCAATTTTTAAAAGCAAGTCATTATCCAGTGTGGAGAATGGCTTGCGATCATCCGCTTTTAAAAAACCATATTTCACAAACAATCCTGAATACCACGTACAGAGCGGACAATTATCATCGTAAACAAGAATTCTATTATTCATGATCAGTGTTTTGATTTGGTTAAACCATCCAATTCATTTCGCAATGAAATGAACTGTATAAGAGTACTGTATATCTTTAAATAGTAAACTGCAATGGCTGCTGCTCCGGCTAGTGCGATCCAGAAGATCACTTGCGAAAGATCGGCAACAAGGAATTCTCCCGTCAGCCTGCCTGAAAAAAGTAATGCGAAGTCGGCAAAGCAACATTTCCAATACATCCAGATCTGCTTTCTGTGACCTGAATGAATAAAAGTATTTGTATTAAAAGCAGCGCTGATCAGTTGCCAACAGCCCATTATAAACAAACCTGCCAGAAAACCATAGATAAGTAATACAGGAACTGATAAAAGCATAAGTACAGCTAAGATCAACTGCCCGTAATAATCTATTTTCCTTAACTTTTTCATATTAAGTATTTTAAACTTTCAGAAACAAATGAAACTTAACGTTCCAATAAAAACCGGTCGCCCGGTTCACTATCCTTTGCGGATATTTTTATTTAAAGATCTTCATCAGGCTGCTCACAAACCAATTTTCTTCTGCCCTTATCATTACATCCAAAGTTTTATCTGCCTGCAATCCTAAACGTTTAATGCTGCTTACCGTGTCCACAAATGTTTTTACCTTTTTATCTTTTTTATCTCCTTCCACATCTTCCAGCTTATCGAGCAACTGCATCATAGGCTCCAGTTCTCGTTTCTTTCTTTCTTTTACAATTTGTTTTACCACTTTCCAGATATCTTTTTCGGCGGTAAAATATTCTTTTCTTTCACCAGGCAGGATCACCCTTTCAACCAGTCCCCAGTTGATCAACTCACGGATATTCATGTTTGTATTTCCACGGCTTATATTTAATTCTTCCATCATGTCATCCTGTGTTAAAGGGTCCGGACTCACCAGTAAAAGAGCATGTATCTGTGCCATGGTCCTGTTGATCCCCCAATGCGTACCAAAGGCGCCCCAGCTGCTGATGAATTGTTGTCTCGCCTCAAGAAGTTTCATGACTCAAAGCTAAAACATACATTTCGAATTTTCAAAAAATATTGAAAGTATATTTTGAAAAAAAAACCGGCGGTTAGCCAGTAAAAGAATATTAGCTTTCTTCGTATTGATCTTCCTTGACAAATAAGTTGAAACAGTAACCGATAGCTCCAAGCACACAGGCGATCGCAATTGAACTTATTGAAACCTTGAAAAATATCTCTGTGTACCTGTCATCTAAAAGAAGAAGAAGCAGGCTGAAAAGGAAGATAAACACTCCTTCATAAAGAAAGATATCATAAACCTTATTGTAGTACTTCATAGGGATTGCTGCAGTATAAATTTACTATCTACAATTCCTTTTTTTTAGCATTTAAAAGGGGCTTTTGTAAAATCGGGGGAATTTACCTGTTGATCAGTAGGTATTAAACCAACATTCCAATTGGGTTTTCCATGTATTTCTTCACTGTTTGAAGGAAAGCGGCGCCAACGGCTCCATCAACACTGCGATGGTCACAGCTCATAGTCACTTTCATCATATTAGTTACTCCAAAACCTTCTCCTTTTTTTACCACTACTTCTTTTATCTTACCCACCGCCAAAATACAACTATCAGGAGGATTAATGATCGCTGTGAATTCCTCAATATCCATCATCCCAAGATTGCTGATGGTAAAAGTATTCCCACTGAATTCATGTGGTTGCAGTTTTTTATCCTTAGCTTTTGCATAAAGCTCTTTTGCTTCGGCTGCTATTTGAGAGAAAGATTTCTGATCTGCAAATTTTATTACTGGTACTATCAACCCTTCCGGTACAGCTACAGCACTGCCAATATGAATGTGGTGATTCGTTCTTATAAAGTCTCCCATCCAGGATGAATTTACAGCGGGATGTTGACGTAATGCCATTGCACATGCTTTGATCATCATATCCTGGAAAGAAATTTTTACCGGGCTGAATTCATTCATCTGTGCACGGGCAGAAATTGCATTATCCATATTGATCTCCATCGTAAGATAGAAATGCGGAGCTGAGAACATACTTTCACCCAAACGACGTGCAATCGTCTTCCTCATTTGACTGTTTGGAGTATCGGTGTATTTTTCCTCAGTCGTCGGAGTGAATTTCGCAACGGGTTGCTGGGTACTGGTTACTGGAGTAGCGGCTTTAGTCTGTGGTCTGTCGACCGTGGTCTGTGGACTAAAACTATCAACATCTGCTTTTACAATTCTTCCACCATCACCACTGCCATGTACTGTTTTCAGATCGATTCCTTTTTCTTTCGCCAATTTTTTTGCAAGCGGAGAAGCTTTTAATCTTCCATTTGTTCCATTAGTTGATGAACTTGCTGCCTGTTCCTTTTCGGTTTCTGGTTGAGATGTTGCTTTCGAACTTTCGGATGCAGGCTTTTGACTGCCGGCTGTTGACTGTGCACTGCCTCCACCTTTAGCCGCAGCCACAATTGCATCCACATCCACTTTACCTTTTTCACCAATGATAGACAGCAGATCATTCACTTGTATCTTCTCACCTTTTTTTGCGCCCTGGTAAAGCAATGTTCCGTTTTTATAACTCTCCAATTCCATCGTTGCTTTATCAGTTTCTATCTCGGCAAGAATATCTCCTTTCTTTACTTTATCACCAACATTTTTATGCCATGCTGCGATCACACCTTCAGTCATCGTATCACTTAGCCTTGGCATTAATACTACTTCGTCCATTTTAGAAATATCGATCGCTTGAGCTGTGGCGGCTACAGTTTCTTTGACCGCGGGTTGTTGATCGCTGGTTGATTTCGACGCAACCTCTTTTTTTGGTTCGGCTTTTTTACTTTCAGCTTTTTCAACCTTTTCAGCTGCCTTTCCACCACCTTTTATCAAGGAAGTTATGTCTTCACCTTTACTACCAATGATCGCAAGCAGATCATTTACCTGCAGCTTGCCGCCTTTTTCAGTCCCAATATGAAGCAATGTTCCATCTTTATAGCTCTCCAACTCCATTGTAGCCTTATCAGTTTCCACTTCAGCAAGCAAGTCGCCTTTTTTCACGGTGTCGCCAACTTTTTTATGCCATGCGGCGATCACACCTTCGGTCATGGTGTCACTGAGTCGCGGCATTAAGATCACTTCTGCCATAACATATTCAATTGTGCGCCGAAATTAAGGCAAATTCGTGAATGGTGAACCGTCAATGGTGAATGGATATTTATGAGCCCTACTATGAACTTCTATTGGGCTTCGGTTGCGACGCTCCATTCAGCGTCCATATCGCTATTCAGCTTTTATATATTCCAAAGTACCATACCCATAAGATAAAAAACAATTGCAACGGAACTCTGAACCATAAATAATTTATGCCCTTACCATCATAAGTCCCTTTTTCATAATCGATTTTTTTAATAGCAGCATTAATATTTACGGGCAGGATGCATATAAAAAATATTATCAGCAATATAGAAGTAATATAACGCATAGAAGGCAACATGAGTCCGATGGCTGCTGCTATTTCAATAAAGCCTGTAAGTAGAACGAGTTCTTTTTTGAAAGGAACAACATCAGGCATCATCATTGTCATTCCTTTGGGAAATTTAAAATGACCAATGGCAGTGAATGAAAGCATAATGCTCATCGCTATATTTCCTGCAGAAATAAAATTCCAGTAGCCGCCTGTAATTTTTGTAATGGTGAAAGCGATACAAAACGAAATGAGTAAAACAAACAATGGTTTCATGAACAAATTTCAGGTGGTTTAATAATCCAACTCCAACCTCAGTCTTTCTTTCAATTCTTTCACTAACGGATATCTTTCCGTCATCTTTAAAAATTGTTCACGGGAAGTAAGTGGGGTGCCCACCGGGATTTTTTCTTCTTTATTTTCTTCCATTACAATAAAAAACGTAAGAAGGTTATTATTCAATTTTTCACGTAGGAATTGGGACGCTTTTTGTCCACCTTGTTCTATAAATCTTAATTGAATATTATTTGTAACGATCGCAATAAAACTATTCGCATCCTGGATCTTTAATTCGGCCATCTCGAAATTGGTGCCGGCAGGATTTTTTTCTGATTTTAATTTTTGAGCATATTCATACCAGGCCGCCTGCAAGCTTTCTAATTCAATCGGCATATAAGCTACCGAATTTCCATTTCCATTATTCCCGTTTCCTTTCACCTGCTTTCTTATTTTATCAAGGGCTGAAAGTTTAGTTGTTGGGGAATTGTCCGAAAGCACTCCTTTGGCGATGTTTGTACCTGAGGACTCGTTTGGAGAGGTTGGACGTTCTTGTTCTGACTTATAATTCAACTGATCTTCTTTAACCAACGATGTTTCAATAATCAGCTTAGCTTCCTTTTCCTCACTTTTGACTTTTGACTTTTGACGTTCAACTTTTAAAGGCTTTATTGCTGCCGTTCTAAACGCAAAACTTGTTTCAGCTACTTTTTTTTTACTAATTCCGCCAGCATCTGAAGTTAATTCGATTGCTTGTTGGAGGTAACAAAGTTTAATAAGAACAAGTTCGACATGCAATCTTTTATTGCGGGCAGCTTTATAATTTATTTCCGCTTCATTGATGATATTCAAAGCGCTGATAAGAAAAGATGGAGCAATGGTTTTTGCAGTTGAAATATATTTTTCTTTGAAACTTTCTACAGCTTCTAAAAGACTGGCCACTCTTTCATCTTTACAAACAAGAAGATTCCTGATAAACTCAGAGAATCCGTTTAATACAAGATCACCTTCAAATCCTTTTTTATTTATATCATCATACAATAGCATGGCGCCGGCGAGATCCTGCTCCAGCATGCAGTCCATTAACTTAAAATAATAATCTGCATCAAGGATATTTAAATGCTCAAGTGTATTTTGATACGTCAGTTTGCCATTTGTAAAACTTACTATTTTATCCATGATGCTCAGTGCATCTCTCATGCAGCCTTCACTTTTTTGAGCAATTACCTGAAGAGCTGCTTTTTCTGCTTTTATATCTTCTTTATCACAGATCTCCTGCAAATGCTCAACGGTATCATTATTAGTTATCCTTTTGAAATCAAAAATCTGACAACGACTTAATATCGTTGGAAGGATCTTATGTTTCTCAGTTGTTGCTAAAATAAAAATTGCATAAGGAGGCGGTTCTTCCAATGTTTTCAAAAAAGCATTAAATGCCGAAGAACTGAGCATATGAACCTCATCAATGATATATACTTTGTATTTACCGGCTTGTGGCGCAAAACGTACCTGGTCGACAAGTGTCCTGATATCATCAACTGAATTATTACTGGCTGCATCAAGCTCATGAATATTCAAAGATGTTCCTTCATTGAAAGAGATGCAGGATTGACATTTATTACAAGCTTCACCTTCTTTTGTTTGATTCCCGCAATTGATCGTTTTAGCAAGAATTCTTGCACAGGTTGTTTTACCTACACCTCTTGGCCCGCAAAAAAGAAATGCATGTGCAAGCTGGTTAAGCTTTACAGCATTTTTAAGCGTAGTCGTAATATGCGATTGCCCAACTACGGTATCAAAAGTCTGCGGTCTGTATTTTCTTGCTGAAACAATGAATTTATCCATAAAACCCGGTGTCTGAAGTCTGAAATAGGAAGTCCGACTTTCAGGAACTGCAATAATAAAAAAGATTTGAATGCTACGATATTTGTTTTTGCACACTCCGATTTTGGCTTCAGACCCCAGACTTCAGATTTCCGACTTGCGACTTCACAGAAGCACCGGGTGTCGTTTAAACTCCTTTGTTCTATCAAATAAATAACGGTAAGTCGTGAGTATGCGGCTGCGGTAAGTGCCAAGTGCTTCAGAAACATTTATCATCTTTGGGTTAAACTCACCGATCCATTGCATTTCATAGTAATCATAAATAGGATCACCCAAGACATATTTTCCATTTTCCTTTTTTAATTTTTGGATCACCATGGCGCCTTCAATTATTATATAACTATCAACACCCTTTCCCTGGAATTCCGGTACAATGCCAAAAACCAGCCCGGTGAACTTTCTGTTTGTTTTCGTTGCCTTTACCCAAAGGAATTTTAATTTATGCCAAAGGCTAAATCCGCCATTAAGATATTTGAACCATTGATTAAGATCGGGCAAATTGATCCAGATCCCTATTGGCTCGTTTTTATAATACACAAACCAGCATATGCGTTCATCCAATACCGGCTTCATGCTTTTGAACATTTTCAAAACCACTCTCTCTTCTAATTGTTTTAAACCTCCGTGACCTGCCCATGCTTTATTATAAACGATCGTAAAATCTTTAGCAAATTTTTCCAGTTGATTTTTTTTAATATAGGCCGAACTATAATTTGGGTCTTTTGCACATTCATCATGACGATCATAAAATTTCTGATGAATGAGCTTGTCCGCATTCATGGCAAAACAAACCTGATTATAATAATTCTTGAACCCATAATTTTCAAAAAGCTGCTGATAGTAGGGCGGATTAAAATTCATACAGTACATAGGCGAAAGTTCAGTTCCTTTTACAACCAGGCCCCACCAACGATCTCTTTCACCAAAATTTATCGGGCCATCCATTGCCTCCATACCTTTTTGCATCAGCCAGTGTTTAGCTACATCAAAAAGCATGTCTGCAGCGGCCTGGTCATTGATGCAATCAAAGAAACCAATGCCACCGACAGGCACATCATCACCTTTGTTTTTATATTTTTTCTGGATAAAGGCTGCAATACGACCAATAAGTTTTCCCTCATCATCTTTCAAAAGCCAGCGGATAGCCTCTCCGGAGCGAAATGTTTTATTTTTCTTTGGATCAAAAACCTCATTAATGTCTTTATTTAAAGGACGGATATATGCAGGGTTATTTTTGTTGAGCTCAACATTAACAAGCAAAAATTGGTTGGAAAGTTGTGAATTGGTGACTTCAATAAGTTGCATCCGGCAAAAATAGGGAACATCGTGTTTTGTTATTTAATCAAAGCGACAATTGTACTCCAATTAATTCTTCGCATAAAGCGGTGATTGAATAAACATCTTGCCCGCCAGTTTCTGATCATGTCCATAAATATCCTCCCTGAAATTCAAGCGGCCATTCTCATCCACCCAGGCCGTATAATAGGTAATGACAACGGGGATCGGGTCTTTAACCTTTACATATTGCTCATCCCCGCTGTTCATTGCTTCACTTATTTTTTCTGGTGTCCACTCGGGTTGATTACGTAAAACATAGTTTGCTAATTTCTCCGGTTCTCTTAAACGGATGCAACCATGACTATATGCCCGTTTATCTTTATTGAATAAACTTTTTGCAGGAGTGTCGTGCAGATAAATATTGAAACTATTGGGGAATAAAAACTTCACCTTACCTAAAGCATTGCCAGGTCCTGGTTTTTGGCGAATAACCGGAAGTCCATCATCATTTCCTGTGATCTCCATATTTTCTTTTGCGAGGTACTTTGGATTTTTATCCATGGCCGGCAGGATTTCTTTTACAACAATACTTGGAGGCACGTTCCAATAAGGGCTGAACACAACCTGGTTCAGATCTCCATTAAACATCATCGTGCTATGACCTTCTTTGCCAACCACCACATCAATATCGAAAATCTTTTGTTTGCCCTCATACAAATGCAAAACAAATTCAGGAATATTTACTATGATAAGATTACCTGTTGGCTCATTCGCCAGCCAACGCATGCGGTCCATATTCATTAACAGTTGCTCGACTCTTTTTACAGCGGTAACGTTCATTGCTTTTATCAATGTATCACTGATAATTCCTGTTTCATTAAAACCATGCCGTGACTGGAAATTTTTTACCGCCATGACCAATGTATCATTAAATACTTGCGTGGTATCATTACCAGTCAGGTCGCCTGTAATTGCCAATCTCTTTTTAATGATCGAAATATCAGGAGAGCTGACTCCCTTTTTTAAAGACTTTTTTATACTGTTTACCTGGGGCCATCCGCCATTTCTTGCTATTGCTAAATATTTACTTAGCTGATCTTTTAAACCTTTGTACGACTGATTGACATCTTCAAAATATTTATCATCCTTATGTTTTTTATTCACTAATGAGTCTGCAAGTGCCAATGGGTCTTCTCTTTTTCGGGGAATAAATCTTTCCATTTCTTTACGCTTCACATATCCTTTTTCATAGTTGTTAACCATATAGATTAAGAAATGCTCTGTAAGCTTAAGTTCCGTATTGATAAAATCTTTATTTGAGGCACTTACTGAAAAATCATCGTCAGCAATAAGCCTGTCCATTTTCTTTTGCAGCTTTTTATCTTTCAATGATGAATCATTCTCGTAAGTCGTTACATAATCATGGAGGTTCCAGAAACCACGGGCTTGTTCTGTAAGTCCATCGCTACTGAACCATGCAAACTGGTAGTTGCGGGTATTGTAAAAACTCTTCAAACGACGGGCAATCGAATCCGCTATTTTATTTTGTGTGATAAAACCTGTCAGCACTGCACTATCCAGGAAAAGATCACTGTAGGAGTTGGCTTTTGTAATACTCAGATCTTGCGCACTAACATTTTTTTCTGCTGTTATTCTTGACCCCTGGCTGTTCATCTCCTGGTCGGTACAGGAAACAAACAAACTAAAAAGTGATAAGGCAAATAGTATTTTCTTCATGCTTACTACTACTGCAAAAGGAATGCCTTAATAGAATAGAAAAATGAGATTACAAAAGGGGAATTTTTTGCACAATTCAACAGTGACTGATCTTGCTTTTCAATAATTGTTGTTCATAGTTGGAGTCGGTAAGATCCAAAGCTTTTTTATAAAATTTTTTTGCTTCGATTTTATCTTGTAATTCAAAATATATTTCACCAATAGATGCGTAGTAAATATGGTGTTGTTCAAGTCCTTTTATTTTTTGTAATTCATTTAACGCGTTTTGTTTGCCGATGGCATATGCTGACGCGATAGCTTTGTTCATTGCCACAATAGGATTGGGTTGCAATTCATAAAGCATCTCGTATAAATGGTATATAGTTTTCCAATCTGTTTGTTCAAATGACCTGGCTGTTGCATGTTGAGAGGCAATTGCTGCTTCAAAATGATAAGTCGATACTTCAAATGGCTCCGTCGATTCTTCCATTAGCTCAAATCCTTTACTCATTAATGGACGGTTCCATTTGCTTCGGTCCTGGTGTTTTAATAAAATGATATTATTCTTGTCATCAAGCCTTGCATCGAGTCTTGAGGCCTGGAAACACATTAATGCAAGCAAGGCTTTACTTCTTGGAAAAGAAGTTAATGAATGTTGCGTTAAGAGAAAACATAACCGCATGGCTTCTTCGCAAAGGTCTTCACGGATAAGTTTATCAGGATTAGATGATTTGTATCCTTCATTGAATAAAAGATAAAGTGATTTCAAAACGGTATCTGTCCTCGAAGAAAGCTCATGACTTTCCGGAACATCTAACTCTATCTTTGCTGCTTTGATCTTTTCTTTGGCTCTGTAGATCCTTTTTGAAATTGTTTCATCTGAGGCCAAAAAGGCTTTTGCTATTTCAGTAACACTTAAACCGCAAAGCGTTTTTAATATTAAAGTGATCTGGGATTCTTCGGCGATAACAGGATGACAACAGGCAAACATCATTCTTAACTGACTATCTTCTATCTCATTTTCTAAAAACAAATCATTTACGGTTGATGATAATGTGTATTCAGATTCCAACAAATAGCTGAACTGTGGACTGATGTCTCGAAATCTTTTTTCCCGTCGCAAAAAATCAATGGCTTTATTTTTAGCTACACGATAAAGCCATGCAGAAGGATTATCCGGGATTGACTTATAACTCCATGTGCTCATGGCCTGCAACAAAGTATCCTGGACAAGGTCTTGCGCAATCTCCATATTTTGAAGACCTAATAATCTTGACAAAACAGCGATCATCTTTCCCGATTCGTGACGGAAAAGATGATCGACGAGCTGATTGATGTTTTTATTTTGGTCCATTCGCGTTATGCCGGCTGACCGACTTCGATCTTCATTACCTGTCTTACCTGCACTTTACTGCCTTGTTCGAGGTCCGGGCAACCTTTTGCAAGTTCTACCGCTTCATCCAGATCTTTTGCATTAATGATAAAAAATCCACCAACTACTTCTTTCCCTTCTGTATAAGGACCATCGGTAACTGATTTTCCTTTTGGACCGCTGACCAATTTACCTCCGGGTAATAAAGGCTCGCCAGCCACATATTGATTGGCTTTTGTCAATTTATCTATCCATGCCATCCATTTACCCATATGCTCCTGCATGTGTTCAGGACTAAGGTTTCCCGGCTGCGTGCCTTCAAAAATAAACATGAACTTTTCCATTGTAATTTGATTTAAGATTTAAAAATGTGTTTAATAGTATTGACGAACAGGGTTCTTCGAATCGGACAAGGAAAGAAAAATATTTTTTAAAAGATAGGGCATTATTTAGCAACTGTATAACCGGTTAAATAAAAAAGTACCTCAGCAATTAAGCCGGATGTTTTACTAATCTTTGTTTAACCCAATGCTCCAGGCGGTGATGCAGCGGTATCAAAACCGAGGCAATTGCTACTAATATCAATAACATAAATACAGGAATATGACCTGTCCAGGCGCCAATGTACGGGTGAAGAAACAGGGCAATGAACTCAAATAACAACAGCAAGGCCACCATGCCAAGAAATTCTAATAAACGGGATCTTGTTTTTTTGCGGCCTAGCATCAATACAACTATAAAAAAGGAAATTATAAAAACAGCCATTGCAATCATCTGCAGGTTATGACGCCGCTCTGCATCAGTTCTTGCTTTTTCTTCCGCAATTTCCTGCTGTCGCAGTTGCTCAGTAAAACTAAGATTCCGTACCTGGCTTATTTTTTCCTCGCTAAAGAGGGTATCTTTTGTGGCCATCACGAGTTTGAAATAACGAAACGCGCTATCAATATTTTTTTTCTCTTCATAGGCATTTGCTAAAAATTCAGAACCAAGCATCATTTTTTTGTAACCCGAAACTGATTGTGCTGATTCAAATGATTCATGTGCATAATAAAGTGCAGAATCCATTTCGCTGGCTTTTTTAAAAAGTTTTGCCATACCCAGGTAAGTTTCTGAAAGGCCATCTACATCTTCATCAGCTTTTGAATAAGGGATACTTTGCCGATAGAAATCCATCGCTGTTGTTGTATGTCCCATCTTTGAATGGATATTGCCAAGGTTCATAAGGGTAACATTAATCTGATTCATATCATTTATTTCATACCTCATTTTATACGCCGCATTTTCAAAATACAAAGCGGAGTCAAGTAGGTTCATTTTTTCATATACATCGGCAATGTTTTCAGTTCTTATGATCACACTTTTGTCTTCTTTTAATTGTTCCATAATTGCCTTTGATTTTGTAAAATAATTCAATGCCTGCCGGCCTTCGCCATGTTCATTATAAATAATCCCGATGGTGTTATAGCTCACTGCAATTCCGCGCTGGTCATCGTGAGCCTCATAAATTCTTAATGATTTGAAAGCTGTTTCCAGCGCCTTGGGATAATTACCGGTTTGGGAAAGCAGATAAGCTATTTCATCCAGGCCTTTTGCTTGTCCTTTTCCAAAATGAAGTTTTCTTGACAGTTGTGTTGCCTGTTGTGCATAGTACATTGCAGTGTCAGGTTTAAAATATTCGTAGTTTCTTGCCAGAGATATTAGTGTCCATACATGGTTGGTATCTTCATTAGTGGTTATCAAAATTTTTCTCAAACTGTCGACTTCAGTGTCCTGGGCAGAAGTATTTATTGCTATGGCAGTAGCAATCAGAAGAACGGTAATTTTTTTCATAATGGGAATTGAGAAATAAAAGTTACAAAAACTGGAGAGATGATAAGCGGACATAAACCTTAATGGAGTCCTTCGACAAGCTCAGGATAAACTTGCAAGTAAAGCTTAATCAAGGCAGTTAAGCAAGCCAAATAGCCCTTTTCAACATCTTTTATATTTTCGATTTTACATTTTCCATTCTCCCTCTGCACCCTTACCTTTGCGGCCTCAAAACGAATCTGAAATCTGAAGTCAGAAGTCAGAAGTCAGAAGTCGGATGTCAGAAGTCGGAAGTCAATAAGACAGACAACTGCACCAAAATCAGACTTCATACGTCAGACTTCATACCTCAATCTCTTTATATGGCTAAAGTTGGTAAAATCAAACAGATCATCGGTGCGGTGATTGATGTGCAATTCGAAGGCACCCTTCCTGAAATTTATAATGCATTAGAACTAAAAAGACCGAACGGCGATACATTGGTACTTGAAGTCGAACAGCATCTTGGTGAAGACAGTGTTCGTTGTATAGCAATGGATGGTACAGAAGGGCTTGTTCGCGGGCTTGAAGTTATAGATACAGGGATTGCGATCGCAATGCCGGTGGGTGAAGATATCAATGGCCGTTTATTTAATGTAACCGGTGATGCGATTGATGGTTTGCCTGCTGTTTCAAAAAAAGGAGGAAGACCAATTCATAGTAAGCCCCCGGCTTTCGAAAATCTTAGCACTTCAGCCGAAGTACTTTATACCGGTATTAAAGTTATTGACCTTATCGAACCTTATGCAAAAGGTGGTAAGATCGGTTTGTTTGGTGGTGCAGGTGTAGGTAAAACGGTTTTGATCCAGGAGTTGATCAATAATATTGCGAAAGCTTATGCTGGGTTATCAGTATTTGCCGGTGTAGGTGAAAGAACCCGTGAAGGAAATGACCTCATGCGCGAGATGATCGAAGCTGGCATTATGAAATACGGCGATGAATTCAAGCATAGTATGGAAAAAGGCGGATGGGATCTTAGTAAAGTGAGTATGGAAGGGTTGAAAGATTCAAAAGCAACATTCGTATTCGGACAAATGAATGAGCCACCGGGTGCCCGTGCAAGAGTTGCCTTGAGTGGATTGACTGTTGCAGAATATTTTCGTGATGGTGATGGACAGGGAAAAGGTAAAGACATTCTTTTCTTCGTAGATAATATCTTCCGTTTTACGCAAGCAGGTTCTGAAGTATCGGCTTTGTTGGGTCGTATGCCATCAGCGGTGGGTTATCAGCCAACACTTGCAACTGAAATGGGACTGATGCAGGAAAGAATTACTTCAACAAGAAATGGTTCCATCACATCTGTTCAAGCAGTTTATGTGCCTGCGGATGACCTGACCGATCCGGCTCCGGCAACAACATTTGCTCACCTGGATGCAACAACTGTATTGAGTCGTAAGATCGCTGACCTTGGAATTTATCCTGCGGTTGATCCGCTAGATTCTACGTCTCGAATTCTTACTCCAAAGATCGTTGGTGATGTTCACTATACTTGTGCGAATCGTGTGAAATTAATTTTACAGCGTTATAAGGAATTACAGGATATCATTGCAATCCTTGGTATGGATGAATTGAGTGATGATGATAAGATGACGGTGCAACGTGCCAGGAGAGTACAACGATTCTTGTCACAACCATTTCATGTTGCAGAAGCGTTTACTGGTTTGAAAGGTGTGTTGGTTCCGATCGAAGAAACGATCCGTGGATTCAATATGATCATGGATGGCGAAGTGGATGAATATCCTGAAGCAGCATTCAACCTTGTGGGTACAATTGATGATGCGATGGAGAAAGGAAAGAAGATGTTAGCGGCGGCGCAAGGTTAGTACGGAGTACTAGGTTTTTAGTATTGAGACTGGGCCAGGGGATCCAGTATGGTGATTTAATAAAACATGAGGTGCTGCATAAGCAGGACGAGGAACAAACAAGCAGTTTAAAACATTCCTTGAAATTTCAATGGGATCAATAAATGAGGTACAAAACAGGTTGAATTAGCTTACAGAGTTAAGTACGTGGTAAAGGAGATCTATGAATTATTAATTGATGAAGCTTTGCAGATCTATAAAATGATTCTGGCTTTTTATAATAGTTTAAAAGACGAAGAGTAGTCTTAGTACTAAATACTAAGTACTCAATACTATGAACTTAGAAATACTTACACCAGAAAAAAAACTATACAGCGGCGAAGTGTACGGCGTGCAGATGCCAGGCATTACCGGAAGTTTTGAAGTATTAGAGAAACACGCACCATTAGTAAGTGCATTAAAACCCGGAAGACTAAAGGTTTTAAAAGACAAACAAAATCATTTAGCAAATTTTGATATACAAGGTGGCTTTGTCGAAGTATTGAATAATAAAGTAACCGTGCTGGTTGAAGGTGCTGTTGCTGTTGAATAAAAACCCCCTGTCCCCCTAAAGGGGTGACTTAGATTGTAAATTTCTTTTTAGTTCTTTAATAAAAGAGTTGAAAATAATACCCGTCAAAATTCTTGCGTTTGTGGGGTGGCGATTTCCTTTCTGGATTTAGGGGTATAAGTTATTTGTGGAAAACCATTCCCGGTTTTTATCGGGGCTGTGGTCCGGGACGTGAAAACAAGTTGAGACCCTCTTCAGAAATGGAGAGGGTTTTTTGTTGCAATATCTGACCCCTGTCCCCTAAAGGGGAACTTAGATCGGATATTCCTCATTGTTTTATCCTTTATTCAGGAGTACCAATAGAAAAGTTCATTTACAGCTATTGGGATTGCGTGTTGGCAAGTCCCCTTTAGGGGATTTAGGGGCAGAATGAAAACAAGTTGAGACCCTCTTCAGAAATGGAGAGGGTTTTTTGGTATCAGATTAATGAATATGCGTTCGCATTGTGCTCATGTATTTTTTATTTCGAAAAACTTTCATTTTTTAGATTTATCGCTGCTGCGCTCTCCTCTTCAACTCCTCCTCCGCATAACCAAACACCTTCTTCATCATATCTGTTTTTCTAAATTCATATTTGGTTCTGATTTGTTCTTCTTCGTTGGCAACGATACTGAACATACCATCAATTGCTCTTGCCGCAATAAAGTCTGTTAAACTTGTTTCAAGTGGTTTATTGATGAAAGGAATCTTGTTGTAGACATCAGTGATCTGTTTCCAATCCCTATTTGCACCCTCAACATTTATTGTGCTATCAACTATGGGACGAAATGCAACCATTAATTCAGGCGACATGTTTGACTTAAAATATTCAGTTGCTGCATGCGTGTTATCTGTGATCAAAATGTTTGCAGCATCGCGAATACTCATTTCTCTCAGTGACTGAAGGAATATCGGTTTTGCCGCTCTTACTGCAGATGACGTTGCTCTTGTAAATTTTCCGGTTACCTGGTCAACGGTTCTACTTAAACCAAGATCACGAAGTGTCTTTTCAATTTTTTCCGCTTCACCGGGAAAAACAAATCGTACTAATGGATTACCATTTGGATCTTCGAAAGCGGCAAAACTTCTGAATAATCCTTGAGATAATGCATCTTTTAATCCCAGGGCCATTTCCAATTCGGATGGCGCCAGTATGGATGCCACTTTTTTCAATGTATCGCAGGATACGAGTATGATCAAAAAACTATATGCTACAAGTAATGTTCTTTTCATAAAAGCTATCTTTATTTAATTTAGAATTATTTATGAAGGTTTTTAATCTCATCTTTTGTTTGCTTTTTGTTTTTTCAGCTTTCCTGCAGTACAACTATCCTGATCCTTATATATGGATGCCTATTTATTTATACGGTGCTGTACTCTGCTGGATGGCTTTCAGAAATAAATATTATCCAAAAGCATACCTGATTGGCATTTTTCTCTATTTGGCCTATGCTATTTATTTATTTTTTGCAAAAGATGGTGTATTGGATTGGATAAACAAACACAATGCAGAAGATATTGCCGCAACCATGAAGGCAGAAAAACCATGGATCGAAGAAACACGAGAATTTTTCGGACTAGTTATTCTTATTGTCGTATTGGCAATCAATTATTTCTACTCGAAGAAAAAGACTCACAGATAACACAGCTCTTCACAGACGATTTTCCGTGTGCATCAGAGAAATCTGTGAGAAATATAAAACTGGTAAAACAAGTACGCTCTATTCATCATTTACCATTGACCAATCACATCCACTATTCTTGATAATCAATCCGAAACAAACCTGAATCTTTATTCTTACTAAACCAGCCAAGACCGTATTCAAGAACATATAAATGACCATCAGGTCCCAGCTCTATATCAACAGGTGCAGCGAACTTTGTTCCTTCCATAAATGGCTCCATTTTATAAAAGTCGCCATTAGGTTGTAGTGAAACAGTCCTGATAATATTTCTCATCCATTCATAAACAAAAAGTTTCCCATTATAATAATCAGGCAACCCTTTTTTACCGGGATAGAGATCAGAATAATATACAGGGCCTGCCATCGCAGTTCTTCCACCGGTTCCCATACCAGGAAAATCCTGCGAAGCGCCATAAGGATACCATATAAATGGTGGCGATACGGCAGGCAGTTCTTTTATTCCCGTATTATTTTTTGAATCATTTATAGGTTTTGCCGGATCAAATGAAGGACCCGTCTTTCCGGTATAATAATCATAAGCACGATAGGGATAATTTTTCCCAATAAACAATGGCCAACCAAAGTATCCGGCTTTTCTTGCCTGGTTTATTTCATCATAACCTTTCGATCCTCTTGTCTGGAGACTGTCTTTATCCGAATCCGGTCCGACATCTCCCCAATACACATAATTGTTTTTTGGATCAACAGATAAACGATATGCATTCCTTGTTCCCATCGCATAGATCTCCGGTCTTGTTTGCGGCTGACCTTTTGCAAAAAGATTTCCATCGGGAATACTATACGTGGCATCATCATTTACTTTTATCCGGATCACTTTTCCACGAAGATCATTGCTGTTTGATGAGCTTCTTCTTGCATCATATTGTTCAAAACCTTTTCGGTTATCCAATGGAGCAAACCCATGATTTGCTATCGGTTGATTGGGCACATCAAAAGGCGTTGAGTTATCACCGGTTGATAAATACAAATTTCCATCACCACCGAAAGCAATTGAACCTCCTGTATGACAACAGATCTCTCTTTGTGAATAAAACTGCAATACAACTTTTTCTGATGACATATCTATCTTATCATCTTTTAACGTAAATCTTGATAAGCGATTGACGGATGTATCATTTGGAGAATAAAAAATATACACCCAATTATTTTTTGCAAAATTTGGATCCTTGCAAACACCCAGCAATCCCTCTTCGGCATTTACAGTTGTATCTTTTTTTGTTCTCCAGTAAACATCCAGCTTTCCCGCTTCTTTCAGTTGTTTCGAATCATTTTTATACAACAGGATCTCGCCGCGACGCTGAACTATCAACACATCAAGATTGGGAAGTATTGTCATTTCTGTCGGCTCAAAGAATTCGCCCATAGACAATTGTGTTTTGGTAAATGATTTTGCATCAGGTGGAAATTGAGTTTTCACCTTTGAATAATCCTTTTTGTTTTCACCAATCGCATATTGAATGCCGCCAAGAATATGTTTTAAGTAATTTGAATCAGTATATGATTCTTC
>Ga0075418_10001890_pt1 | contig 23801 bp, 22 predicted proteins | sample SoiMetdeltSBSDD2_FD_81776 | JGI IMG/M metagenome (GOLD analysis project Ga0075418, IMG submission 81776) | Bulk soil microbial communities from a Populus tree surrounding site in Tennessee, USA - Soil MetaG P. deltoides SBSDD2 | ecosystem: Environmental > Terrestrial > Soil > Tree plantation...
GACTGATCTGATTAACGGAAGAGAGAACCCCTGGAGCGAACTGTATGCCCCCTCTCGGAAGCGAGTCGAAGCTGCCCCGCGTTTCGTGCGTGAAAACCTCAATGTTCTCGCGCAATACGCAGACAAGCTTACTCCGGGCGAAGTCGATAGCGTGGACGAAGTCGCGAGAGGCGCCGGCTCTATCGTTCGCCGCGGGTTGACAAAGATTGCCGCTTATCGCGACGAACAGGGCGCCCTTCATGAATACTCGGCGATATGTACACATCTCGGCTGCGTCGTCAGTTGGAACTCAGGCGAAAAGACCTGGGATTGTCCGTGTCACGGGTCTCGTTTCGACACAGATGGACGAGTGCTAAACGGACCTGCAATCAGCGATCTTCCGCGGGTTGAGCCTTCGCGTTCGGACGACCGGAGCAAGAGGAAAGCAGCCTTATGACTTTCGGCAAGATTCGCGACCTCCTAAAAATCACTTTCTCTGAGTGGAGGGAAGACAATGCTGCGCGGCTTGGAGCCGCGCTCGCGTACTACGCGGTGTTTTCGATGGCGCCGTTGCTTGTCGTAGTCATGTCGATTTCGGGGCTGGTATTTGGACACGACGCGGCACAGGGTCGAGTCGTTGAACAGCTTCAAGGGCTCGTAGGGCGTGACGTCGCGCGATCGATTGAATCAATGATCGTGAACGCACGCTCGCCTGGTCTTAGCGTACCGGCCGCGATAGCTGGAACACTTGTAATGCTGCTGGGCGCCTCGGGCGTCTTCGCCGAACTACAGGATGCTCTCAACTTGATCTGGAACGCGCCACGCCGACCGTCGTCAAGTATCCTCCAAACTATCCGCGAGCGCTTTCTCTCGTTCACGATGGTCCTGGGGACCGGCTTTCTATTGCTGGTGTCATTAGTCATAAGCGCAGCTCTGGAAGCTATGAACGACAAACTCAGCAGCCTTGTGGGCTTGCCGGCGTCGGTGCTGCAGATTATCCAATCCATCGTTTCATTTGCGGTGATTACGATTATGTTTGCGATGATTTTCAAAATGCTGCCACGCGTAAGAATTGCGTGGAGCGACGTATGGATCGGAGCAGCCGTCACCTCGTTGCTTTTCACACTCGGCAAGTATTTGATCGGCTTGTACCTGGGCAGGAGCAGCACGGCATCCAGCTACGGGGCTGCGGGCTCGATCGTGATAGTCCTTTTGTGGGTTTATTACTCGGCACAGATTCTTTTTTTCGGCGCGGAGTTCACCCAGGCGTACGCGAACAATTATGGCTCGCGCCTTTCATTTTTCGAGGAGCAAACAAGTGACGCAAATCAGCGGAAAGCGAGCGCGCCGTCCAGCGATTCAGGGTCTGGCCGATCGGTTGGCCCTTCCGGCCGGCCGCACTTGCGAGCCGTGAAATGAATTTCTTATCGGTTTTGCCGCTTATCAGAGCGGAAGAAGGAGCATCGACAATGGAACCAACCAGAATCACAGTCGACGAAGCGAAAGAGAGAATGGATCGCGGAGAACCGCTCGTCTTTGTTGATACGCGCAATCCGCAAGCGTGGGCAAAAGCAACCGTCAAGTTGCCGGGGGCGATCCGAGTTCCGGCCGATGAGGTTGACAAACACTTCGGTGAAATCCCACGCGATCGAGCGATCATTTCTTACTGCACGTGACCAAACGAGGCTTCAAGCGCCAGTGTGGCGCAGAAACTCCTGGATCACGGTTTCAAGAATGTGCACGCGCTTTACGGCGGTTTCGACGCCTGGCAAAAAGCGGGCTATCCGGTCGAGCCAAAGGAAGCTTCTGCGAAAAAGAAGGTAGGCGAAGCTTAATTGCGAATATCGGGGTTCGCTGTTCATGCGAGATGGCCTTCCATTGATGAGGATGATGAGGACGATAGTTGGCGACGTAAGGTCAGACTACAGGAGCTGATAGGAACAAGCACAAGGAGGAAACTATGCCAATCATAAGTAGGAAGAGAGTCGTCGCGTTTGCGTCGATCTTGATGCTGGCGCTCACAATCAGTCTAACGGCCACTGCCCACAACAAAGCAAAGAATAAAACTACGCTCCCGAGTGTGAATCTGATAGCTGGTCAGTCGGCGACACTGACAGCCTCCCTGATAGATGCCGAAAAAAATGCGAAGGAAAAAACTGCGACCGTAGAGGTTAGTCTAACGGGAGTCAAGCTCATCGACCCGGCAATGACCAACAAAAAGGCTACAAAAGGTCAGGGCCATCTCCATTATCAGGTGGATGAGGGTCCGGTGATTGCCACCACAGCACCGAAACTTAGTTTTCACGGATTGACTTCTGGAAAGCATAAGATAGTCGTTATGCTCGCCAACAACGATCACACTCCGGCGGGTCCCCAACAGACCCTCGAAATAACAGTCCCGTAGCTGGTGAATGTTTCTCAACCGGGTCTCCCACCAGGCAACTGGGATCTGGATTGGTTCGGACGGGCTGCCTGGGCCCGTCCCCTAACTCTTGAATCACCTCAAAGGAGAATATTCATGGAAGGTCCTGCTCGCGGATGCCTTGCCGGGCTAATATCTTGGAAGCTCGGCGGTGGAGTCATCTCCACAATCGTTATTTTCTTGATCGTGTTCTGGCTGCTTGGTTACGTACACTGCTAGCAAAGCTCCTCGAACCTAGAGCGAACTCGACTAGTAGCGGCGTTCGCTCTTTTTAAAATAATTGCTCAAAAAGAGGCTCTATGGATTCTCGCCAAAACGGTGAACGATCGAACCAACGAATGGCCGGGGTTGTCCACAAAAACATTGCATCCCTTGTTGAGATGCGAAAGGCAGAGGAGCGCAAGAAGGGTCTTCAAGAAAAGACTGCCGATCTGCTTACAAAGTTTTCCGGGAGCATGACATTTGTCATTGTTCATACGATCTGGTTCGTCGTTTGGATTGCGCTTAATACCGGCCTGCTGGGGACTAAACCATTCGACCCGTTTCCTTTTAGTCTTTTAACCCTGGTAGTTTCACTAGAGGCCATTTTTCTGTCCACATTCGTACTTATCAGTCAGAATCACGCCGGCCAGGTCGCGGAAAAACGAGCCGAACTGGATCTGCAGATCAATCTCCTTGCAGAACATGAGATCACCCGTCTCCTGACTATGATGGACGCGGTCGCCGAGCATCTTGGTGTAGAGATACCGGAGAAACCGGAGGTTCAGGAATTAAAAAAGGATGTTGGTGCCGAGGAAGTGCTTGGCGAAATCGAAAAGAAGGGCGAGGTCCGGAACTAACCGAATTCGCACACGACAAGAAAGTATCGGTGTATTATGTAGCGTTCTCTCGCGCTCGTTTGGTCAGGCTCGCGATTACGGCTATCAGTTCTGCCGGTTCCACCGGCTTTGGTATGTGCATATCGTAGCCCGCCGCTAAAGCGCGCATTCGATCCTCTGCCCTGGCGTGGGCGGTCAATGCGACAGCCAGAATTCGGGCTCCCTGTTCACCTTCAATTGACCTAACCTGGCGAATCAGTGAATGCCCGTCTCGCTCCGGCATTTCGATATCGCTGACCAACACGCTTGGTTTCGATTCCTCGATTGCAGACAATGCTTCGTCAGCCGAGGATACTGTCATCACGTCGGCGCCGCATCCTGTAAGCACTGTGGCCAGCAACTCCCGAGCATCAGCCTGGTCGTCAACAACCAGCACGCGCAAGCCAGCCAGCGATGTAGACGTTTCAAACAAATTGGCGAATTCATCGAATGAATACGGCGCGATACTGGTCTCCACTAACTGGGGATCTATCTTCGGAGCATTCATCGGCAGAATTGCGGTGAACCGTGCGCCTTTCCCTTTACCGGAGCTGGCGGCTTTGATTGTTCCACCATGCATTTCAACCAGGTGGCGAACGATTGCCAACCCAAGGCCAATGCCTCCCTGATTTCTCGAATGTGAGCTGTCCACCTGGCGAAATCTGTCAAACACAAACGGCAAGAACTCTTCGGGGATTCCCACACCCGTATCGATGACACTAATTGCAACGTATGATTCTAGCTGATCCAGACGGAGTTCCACGCGGCCGCCTCCCGGTGTGAACTTGACGCCATTTGAGAGCAGGTTCCAGACCACTTGCTGCAAGCGGCTTGGATCACCGGTTATCGGACCTACGTTTGGATCAAAGACTATATCGAGCTGAATACCCTTAAAATCGGCGGCCGGGCGAATCGATTCGACTGCCGCTTCGACGACCGAAGCGAGATTCACCGGCTGCACATCCAGCCACATCTTACCAGTGATGATGCGGGTCAGATCCATCAAGTCTTCAAGAAGCCGCGCCTGAGATCTCGCATTTCGTTCGATGATGTCGAGGGCCCGCTCGTGGGTCGGCCTGTCAAGCTTTCCGGCGCGCAAAAGCCGCGTCCAACCCAGCATTGAATTCAGTGGTGTGCGAAGCTCGTGGGAGATCATCGCGATGAACTCATCCTTCATCCGGTTGGCTGTTTCGGCTAATGCGCGGGCTTCGTCCGCGCGCTCCAACAAACTGGTCCTTTCGATCTCGGCTTGTTTCCGATCGCTGATGTCCACAAGTACATTCACCGCGCCCAGGAGGTTTCCAGCCTCATCATGGATTGGGTTCGCGTGTGCCAGGACTGTCAAGCGCCGGCCGTCGGGCCGTTCAATGATTATTTCGTGCCCGTTGTACTCTTTGTTTGTCTGCAGCGCGAGCGCCATCCAGCATTGATTGTGGGTTATTGGCGCGCCGTCGATCGAAAACAGTTTAAACGAACCGCAGAAGCGGTCGGTCGAGTGGTTGAGTTTCGGTTCACGACCCCAAAGGTGGACTGCGTGCTGATTGTAATAGGTGATCAGTCCGTCTGGGTCGCAAGTGTAGGCTCCAGCGGGCAGTTTCTCGAGCAGCCGGCGAAATTGAACCTCACCGCCGGGCAAGTCCGGAGCGCTTCGCGATGTCTGTGCGATCTCTTTTAGCTCTTCCCTGGACACAACAAATACAAAACCTGCGGCTGAGTTAAGGAGTCAATGTTTGTGCCGTTCTTTCAACAGCCGAATTTAGTCACTGTTGAGGTTGTGTCTCTTGATCAAGCTATAGAGCCGCGGCCGGTAAATGCCGAGCAAATTAGCCGCCGCTTGTTTATTGCCCCTCGTACGCGCGAGCGCCGCGCTGACAACAACCCGTTCGATTTCGGAGAATACGTCTACCGGTTCCGCCCCGCTCTTGGAATCCGGAACCTTGTCCACAATCATCCGACCGATTGAGTCGAAAGACGGGTCGTTCGGTGTGGCGCCGTCATCCTTGGACGGAGCACTGATCTGACCTGCAACTGGGACCGGAACGGTTCTGGTCACCGCGGCTGATCCGGCAGAAGTCGCCGCCATTGCCCGCGCCGCCGCAAACGGCAGTGCGTCGACGTCGATGACCTCGCTCTTGCAAAGCAGAATCGCGCGCTCGACCGCGTGTTGCAGCTCGCGCACGTTGCCTGGCCACGTATGCTCGAATAGCCGCTGGTAAGACTCTTCGGAAATCCTGCAGGCGGGTCGTTGATACTTTTCGCTCAACTTTTGCAGAAAGTGATCGGCCAGATACTGAATATCCTCGAGCCGCTCGCGAAGCGGCGGTACGCGTATCTCGATCGTATTGATGCGATAATACAGATCCTCGCGCAGCCGCCCTTCTCTTATGGCTTCCATGGGATCCCGATTCGTCGATGAGATAAGCCGGAAACTGGCTTCCTGCGCCTTATCGCTTCCAAGCCGATAAAAGACTCGCTCCTGCAGGACGCGAAGTAGTTTTGGTTGAAGGTCAACCGGCATCTCTCCGATCTCGTCCAGCAGAAGACTCCCATCATCAGCGCGGCTGATGAGTCCGACCTTGTCCATGGCAGCGCCGGTAAACGCACCTTTGGTGTGGCCAAACAGCTCCGACTCGATCAGCTCTTTTGGCAGCGCCGAGCAGTTGATCTTGACGAAGGGTTTCTTGGCACGAAGGCTCTTGTAGTGAATAGCGTTGGCGATGAGCTCTTTGCCGGTTCCGGACTCTCCAATAATTAGAATGTTCGCATCGGATTCGGCAACACTATCGATCATCTCGTAGATGTTCTGCATCGCTTTGCTGCTGCCGATGATGTTGTAGTACGAATCGCGGTTTGTCAGTCGCCCTCGGAGTTGTCTGATCTCCTCGGCCTGCTGGCCTCGCTCGACCGCCTTCTCTATCAAGATCATCAGCTCTTCGAATTCGACCGGCTTTTCGACAAAGTAAAAGGCGCCGGCCTTGGTGGCGTCGACTGCTTTGGCTACCGAACCGTGACCGGAGATCATGATGATCTCGCTGTGGGGCGAGATCTCTTTGAGGCGCTTGACGACTTCAATACCCCCGATATCCGGCAACTGCAAGTCGGTCAGAATCACGTCAAATCTAATCCCCTCGACCAGCTTTAACCCCTCCTCGCCGGTCTCCGCTCGGACTGTTTCGTAGCCCTGGGCCTGAAGGTGGAACTCCGCGAGTTCCAGCATCGATTGGTCGTCGTCAATGATCAGAACTTTTGTTTTAGCCATAACGCAATCACCTCTTCGAGTTAGCGTTTATCACTTCTCGTAAATCTGCGCAATCCGAAACAGCGCAGCGTGTCACCCTCTTCAAAACAACTCAAGCACCTCGACTCTTACTGGTGCTGGCAAGCCCGGTGAGACTAGCCACAACCGTTGCCAGCTCCGCTGGTTCTACCGGCTTCGGCATATGCATCTGAAAGCCGGCGGAGAGCGCGCGAATTCGATCGATCGAGCGGCCATAAGCCGTGAGAGCAACCGCAGGAATCCTCCCGCCACTCTCAGGACCCAACTCTCTCACCCGTCGCACAAGCTCATACCCATCTACTTCCGGCATGCTCACATCGGATACAAGGACGTCGGGGCGCCGCCCATCCTCGCCGGCTGTGATCACCGCCAGGGCTTCCGGAGCAGACCCAACCGGTGTTACCCGGGCCCCGCATTGATGCAGCAGTGTCGCCACAAGCTCGCGAGCATCGGCTTCGTCATCAACTACCAACACCCATAAACCCTCCAATGAAGGCGCGCCGAGCACTCCTACGCCTCCAAACACGGGAGGTTCTCCTTCACTCATTTGTGGCAGGACCGCACGTAACGGAAGGTTGATAATAAAACTGGCGCCGTGTCCTTCTCCGGCGCTCTTGGCGTAGACTGTTCCTCCGTGCAATTCGACCAGATGACGAACGAGAGAAAGCCCCAAACCGAGTCCGCTGCGGCGAGTGCCCGGGCTGTCCTGCTGATGAAATCGGTCGAAGATAAACGGCAAGTATTCCGGACTGATGCCCTTCCCAGTATCGCTCACGGTAATCCGGCAGTGGGGATCGGCGCGTTCGAGTCGCACTTCGACGTTTCCACGTTTCGGTGTGAACTTGATCGCATTCGACAGAAGGTTCCAAACGACTTGCTGCAGGCGGTCCGGGTCGCCGGTAATGACCTCGCGCCCGGCATTCAGCCTGAGGCTAATCTCTATCTCCTTGGCTTCAGACGCCGGCCGTAATACTTCTACCGCGTTCTCAATGAGCGACGTGAGATCTATCGGCTGAATATCAAGGCGGAGTTTTCCGCTCACGATCCGAGCAGTATCGAGCAAGTCTTCAATCAGTTTCGACTGAGTTCTCGCGCTTCGTTCGATTATCTCAATAGCGTGCGCAAGCGTCTTCTCGTCGACCCGGGTAGATCTGAGAATCTGCGCCCAGCCGAGCATCGCATTGAGCGGCGCACGAAGCTCGTGGGACACCGTCGCCAGGAACTCGTCCTTGGCCCGGTTTGCGGTTTCGGCTTCTTCCCTTGCCTTCTGCTCCTTGCTGAGCAACTGCTCGCGCTCTTCGTCCGTCCGCTTTCGGCCGGTGATGTCATTGGCGAGCATCAGCGCAGCGGGCCGGCTGTGATACAACAGCTTCTGCCAGATGACATCTACTTCAATTATCGTCCCGTCCTTTTTTTTGTGACGCCATTCACTTGCGTTTGTACTCGGGGCTGTTGCTCCGTCGCCCTCCACCGCGCGCACATCTTCGGCGGGTTGTATGTCGGGAATGCGCATACTTAGAAACTCATCACGCGAGTAGCCGTAATGCTTTACCGCGGCTTGATTGACTGCCAAAAACTTAAAGGACTCGAGATCGCAGATCCAGGTTGGGAGCTTATTGCTCTCAAACAGCAGCTCATAACGTTGTTCGGTCTCACGACGCGCATCTTCTGCATCCCTCATCCGAAGAAGCGCATTGATGGTTGCCAGCAGCTCCTCGGGTTCGACTGGTTTCACCAGATAAGCGTCGGCCCCGCTTTCCAGGCCCCGCACCCTGTCAGGACTGGAAACCAGCGACGCTGAAATCTGAAGAATTAGAATCGTGGGATCGTTGGCCTTTAACAGACGGCAAACTTCGTGTCCGCTGATGTCCGGCAACTTGACGTCGAGCAGTACTAATTGCGGCTTAACTTGCGCCACTAACGTCAACGCGTCGCTTCCGGTCTCCGCGTCAAACACCTCAAAGCCCGCAAGCCGAAGCAGCTCGCTTGATGCCTCGCGGCCAGGTTCATAATCCTCAACGTTTACGATCTTGATCTGCGGCATAGTTCCTATCCTAACTCTAACAGAATCCTGATTCAGCTACGTTTTGCGGGCATACTCCGCTGTGGCGGCGTGAGTGGACCGGTACTTTTCGCGAGCCTTCCAGTAACACTCCCGAGAACCGTCAGCAACTCCGCTGGTTCGACAGGTTTGGGAACGTGCATTTGGAAACCGGCCGCAAGTGCTTTCATGCGGTCTTCGACTCGGGCGTGTGTCGTCAATGCCACAGCCGGTACCCGTCCGCCAAACTCGGCCGGGAGAGTTCGCACCTGTCTCATTAGCTCGTATCCATCCGCGTCGGGCAATTCGATATCGGCGAGCAAGACCTCAGGGCGCCACTGAGCGCGGCTGCCCAGGAGATTCAACGCTTCGGCGGCGGAGCACGCGGTTCGGACATCGGCATCGTACTTCGCAAGGATCGCGCTCACCAAATCACGCACACCCGTTTCGTCATCGACAACCAACACCCGGAGCCCCTCGAGCAGCGGCGGACAATCCAAAGTCACCGCATCCAGCCTCGAGACCAGATGAGCCTCCTCATTGGCCATCGGCGCCGCTAAACTTGTCAGGGGCATTCTCACCACAAAAGCAGAGCCCAGCCCGGCCCCTTCGCTGTCGACGCGAACCGTACCTCCGTGCAGTTCAACAAGGTGTCGCACGATTGCCAAGCCAAGACCCAACCCGCCTTGCTTGCGGGTGCTTGAACTATCGGCCTGCCGGAAGCGATCAAAAACAAACGGAATGAATTCGGAACTGATTCCAGCACCCGTGTCGGATACGACAATCTCGATTTGCGACCCAACCCGAACCAATCGAACCTCTACGACCCCTCCCCTTGGAGTGAATTTGATTGCGTTTGAAACCAGATTCCATACTATCTGCTGCAAGCGGTCCGGATCTGCGATGATCGTGCCCGTCGTGGCGTCAAGCGCCAGCTTTACCGTAATCCCTTTTGCTTCGGCGGCTGGCCTCATCGCTTCGACGCCCGCTTCGATTATGGGCGCAGGTTCGAGCTTTCTGATGTTCAGCCGCAATTGCCCGTTTATGATTCGCGAGACATCCAGTAGATCGCTGATAATCCGATTCTGCATACGAGCACTGCGCTCAACCGTCTGCAAAGCCCGAGCTGTCACATCGGCGCTCAGCCCGCCCTCGCGCAACAGAGTAATCCAACCGAGTATCGCGTTCAGGGGTGACCGCAATTCATGCGAAATGGTGGCGAGAAAGTCATCCTTCATGCGGTTCGCTGTCTCGGCCTCTAGCCTTGCCTGTTGTTCACCTTCATAAAGCCGCGCGCGTTCAATCGCCAGCGCCACCCGGTCCCCTGCCAGTTGCAGCAGGTTCAGATCATCCTGGGTGAAGTTATGAGCTTCGAGAGTATCTACATGAATCACACCGATGACCCGGTCCTCGATAATCAGCGGAGCCCCGATGAGCGATCGGACATTCTCGATCAAAATCGAACTCACTACTTCTTCCTTACCGAGATCATCGACGATCATGGGTGTGCGGCTTACCGCAATACGACCCGCGATTCCGCTGCCCATCGGCACGCGCACCCTCGCTTCTTCCTCCAGCCCGATCGCGATACGCCCGGTCAGATACTCCCCGTCGTCTGTAACCAGCAGAATGGCCGCCGCATCGGCGCCGAGCAAATCCTGAATGCGACCCAGCATCTCGCGCAGTAACTCATCAAGCGAAAGCGTGGAAAGCGCGGTATCGGTGATACTTTGGAGTCGTCGAATTGTCTCTGCCGCTCGTTCGGCCTCCGAGCGCGCTGCTTGTTCGCTCATTAGCAGCTTGTTGCGCTCGTCCTCGAGTTTCGTGGCGTCGGTAACATCCCGCGTGAAACAACGTGTGTGGACAAACCGATCGCCCTCCCATAGCACATTTGAGTTGATCAAAACATTCCTGATCGAACCATCCTTGGCCTTCAGTTTCGCGGGATAGTCGACAAGGGTCTCGTGTCGAGCAAGGTGACTGAGGATTTCATTCGCCGCTTCGGGGTCGGTGTGAAACTCCGCAATCTCGTGTCCAACATATTCTTCCCGCTCATATCCAAGCATATTCAATTCGGCTCGGTTCGCCCGTAAAATCGTTCCGTCCGGTCCTGCCCAATGCAGCCCTACGGATGCGTTGTCGAAGAAGTCCGAGAGTTCCTCCTCGCTTCTGCGCAACTTCTCGGCAACACGACGCCGCTCTGCGATCTCCATCCGCAAAGCCTCGTTGGCCTTGGTCAATTCAGTCGTCCGGCTTTCAACACGCGACTCCAGCTCGTCATGTGAATGCCGCAACGCGGTCGCCGCGCGCTGGCGATCGGCATCCATCACGTGCAGCAGCTGAGCGTTTCGCCAAATGACTACCAGGAACAACACAACGTTTAATGCGACCAGTAGCGGAATACCAAAATCGAACCTGTAGAAGTTGGCATCCGTACCGGCGACGATCAACCAGCCCAGAATCGAAGGAACACCAATCGCCGCCGGCATAAGGCGCCGGAACATGAACCCGCCTGCGCTTCGGCTTGTAGCGACGGCCAACAACCCCCTATCCGGATAGGCGCTCAAAACACCCGCCGAAAGTACGATGAATGCCACACAGGACTGGATTGCCATTCGCGGGTTGAGATTATAGTTACCGGTTAGCCCGTAGCCGTAACTGAGGAGTGTCAAAAGACATATCACCGCAACGGTGGCCGCGAGAAACTGTGCCGGCCGACCGCGTCGCATCTCAGTGTGAATTGTCAACAACGCAACCCCGCATAGAAGAAAGTTGAGTGCGGTGCTGTTCGCGATCCGGCCGCCGTCCGGTCCCGCCAACCTCGAGCTGAAAAACCATTCATCAAGACCCGATCTAAAATCAAAGAAATATTCCACGAGAACGAACAAGCCCATCAGAGCAACCAACACGGCGAAAACACTTCCTATCGCTCTCGACACCCGATTCAAGGGACGGCCTGTAAGCAGCCACAAAGACGAGCCGGCAAGCAGCAAACAGATCGCAGCGTAGGGTTTCATCGTAGGCAGACCAGGTCGCAAACTCTTGAGTAGAATGCTGTCGGTCGCCCATCCAATGAGAACCAGACCGCCGATCAAAACAACGATCACGCTTGCAATCCTCGGCAATCGTTTGGATGCGCCGCTCAGAATCGAATTACTCATTAGCCACCAGTGATACTGCAAGAGCTCCGTGCGCAGATTGGTGAGTCTCCGCTACCTGCCAAAAATAATGTCCCGTACAAAGCTTTCGCGGCGTCGCAGGAAAGTCTGTCACAGGTTTGTCCTCTTCTAGCATTGTTGAAGGGGCGACCCTCGCTTCATTCGCAGCGACCTGGCCGTTGTCTTCCAAAATTGAGGCCCTATTCCGATTGATAATCAACGGTCAGCGGGAACCGAACCCACCGTCAGCCCGGCCCTTAGTCAATTCTGCAAAACATGGACCAGAACCGAACGCTTGTGCAGTCCGTTGAAACACAAAGAGTTCTGGGAACTCTGATCGCGACAACATTGTACTCAATACATACATTTGAAGGTAAATCATACACTCTAATCGAGGCCGAACGCGATGCTCCAAATAATCCTTCAATCCAAGTTACTCAGAATGGGCGGGATCCGATCAATTGAGTGCCGCTTACCCACAGGCACGGCCTTTGCCTTGATCGCGGGCAGAAACCCCGAGAGGAGACGAGTAATAACATGCTTTGGACGGTTTTACTGCTTTTGTTTGTACTGTGGTTGTTGGGAGTCATCACACACATTGCGGGCGGTCTTGTCTACTTACTGCTTGTCGTCGCGTTTGTTCTCTTAGTGATTCAACTAGTGGGTGCCCGCCGGGTCGCGCTCTGACGCAGACCGCTAACCAATGCTCCGGTTCTCTCGCCGCGATCGACCGGAGCCGCCAGGTGTGAATTCAACGAAAGAGGTAAAAACGTATGCTGGAAGATGAGAAGCTCGCCATCGACGAATCTGAACGGACTGCCAGACATCAGGAAATAAAAGGAGAGGTGCGTCGGGAGATGCAAGGTGAGATCTCGCGACAGGCGCAGAAGGTCGACAAACCACATCAGGCGGAGGCCGCGGCGATCGGCGAACATTTCAGAGAAAAGGCAATTAGTGAAGTGGTTGGCGTAGAAGCCGAGATCGACCGAGGGCGCGCCGCCGCTCGCGTGTCGCAGATCATCGATTATGTTTTCTACCTTATCTATGCGCTGATAAGCCTGGAGATTCTGCTCGAGTTGTTGGGAGCTCGCGAGACAAACGCCTTCAAGAGGTTTATCGACACGCTAACGGCTCCACTTTTGGCGCCGTTTAATACTCTCATGCCTGATCCGGCCAGCGGGAGATTTCAACTGAAGATCTCTTACCTGGTGGCGCTTCTGGTTTATGTCTTACTGCATCTTGCGATCAATGGATTGCTCAGGCTGTTTGCACACAGGAAGACCGCCGTTTGAGATAGTTTCCTCGCCGCGCGTCTCACTCTAACGGAGCGCGCGGCGAGTAAACAAAACCCACTCTAGGCTCCTTTTAGTTTCTTTACAGTTAGTTGATTCGTTACACCCTTCACGCCATCGGTATTCTTGGCGAGCTCCTCTGCCTTTGATTTCTCTTTGGCATCCTCGACTTGTCCCTTGAGGACCACCGCGCCGTTGCTGACATCGACGTCCGTACCGGTGATGCCATCGGCTATCAATTTCGCCTTAACCTTGGCAAGAATCGAGGCGTCGCTGAGGGTGTCACCTAGGCCCTTTGCTGCTTCTCCGGCTTTGTCGCCGAGATTGGTGGCGCCCGTCGAATTGGGGTCCACCTTGATTTCGTTTGAGACTTGCTTAACGCCCTCGGTATTGCGGGCGAGTTGCTCCGCTTTTGTTTTTTCGGTAGCCGTCGGAACGGTGCCGGTTAGCTTAACGACACCGTTATTTGTTTCGACGCCTATCTTGATCGCGCTGGTCTGACTGTCGGCAGCGAGCTTGCTCTTCACTTTGGCCGTGACTGTGGAGTCATCAACCCCTTGCGAACTACAGCTCACCAGAAACACGACTACCGCAATCAGTGTTGGAATTACTGCTCTTCTCATCTTCGCCTCCTTGTGTGTTGTCAACAACCACTTCGCGGCTTGCCGCGATGCTACTTCGACGTCTTCACAGACTCCGCGCGCGGCTTGCTAGGTTCGTTGGTCGGCTCTGAAATGGCCTTAAGGGTCTCGCGTGTATCTCCCTTTGAGACGTGTCCGCGGTTCATCAGATCCGCCATCGAAACGACGCCCTGGATTGTGTTTTGCTCGTCGACCACCAGTATCCTTCGGACCTGGTTGTCCTTCATCAGGTCAAGCACCGTCTCCACATCATCTGACGGGCTGCAGTAGATGACCTTCGTCGTCATGCAATGTTCAACGGGGATGTTGGTTGCATTTAGCGACTCCGTTCCGGGCGGTCTCTGAGCGATTACGCCGATGCAGAGATCGCGGTCAGTTATGACACCGACAAGTTTGCCACTGCCCTTTTGTTCGACGATCGGCACGATTCCGGTATTTTCATCTCTCATGATGATCGCCGCCGTCTGGGCCGTGTCAGATGGAATACAGCAGGTTGGATTTGTGGTCATTACCTCACTGACTAACATTTTCTTTGTCACCTCCGATGGTTTGGTTACACAACTGTCTGGGTTCGCTACACCAGAACCGTATCTAGTGTGTTTTGCTCCGATTCGAGGGTAGATGTGCAAGAACTATTCCGTCACTCGCAGACCGAGCCTCGGCAACGCCCGCACTTCAGCAGACCCCGTCCAACTAACTTTTACTTAGGACTAGTGAACTCCAGCTTAAGGCCTATGCATCGCGCCAACCGGAGTTTGCACACCGGTCCAGCACCGACGAAGGAAGGGATGAGTGACAACGTGACGAAGGTGGGTCAACTTCCGTTAAAAGCTTCAGGTAAAAAGGCGTCGCAGCGCGGCGTGAGGGTTCACTCAAGCAGGAGAACGTGTAACTGTTGCGGTCCGTGCACTCCCACAACCAGGGTTAACTCGATGTCTGCCGTGCGACTCGGGCCGGTTATCAAAGTGATTGCGCTGCTCAAGTCTCTTCCCTCGGCGTGAGCTTCGGCACGCAAGAGCGGGAACAGATCGCTCAAGCCTGAGACGATTTGTTCGGGCTTGATGAGGGCGACATGCACTGGCGGCAGCAGTGAAATCGATCGAGCCTGTCCTTTTCGCGCAAGCAAAACCAGAGTACCCGTATCGGCAACACCATAATCGACACCCGATACGCCGATGTCCGCGGCTTCCGCCTTTCGTATAAACTCCGGCGCGGTCTCGTTGAGAAACTCGACGCCTCTTTCTTCAAACCTCCCCTGCAGACCAAGATCGGTGATAACCTCGGTTTCCCAGGCGATGATTCTTTTTGCCTCGCGCGCCGATGAAAGCTGTTCGATGTATTGGAACACCGAGTCGGAGTCTGCCGCTCGGTGAAAGTGAATCCCAATCCTCCTCGATTCCGCTTCGAACTGCTCAATCAATTCTTCCCGGCGACGATCGCAATTCTCTCTTATTCTAGAAACCACATCCTCGAGATGCGACGAGGCAATCGGAACAGTCTCGCCACGCGCCGGTTCGGGCTTCCCTTCCCCACGCAGCGCGCGTTTAACCTCTCCAAGTATCTGCTCTCTGGCCGTCATTTAGTTTGCATCTCCCCACATCGAACGAAACGATCTCTTCGCCAGCGCAGGAAAATCTCGATTCTCCGTCCAACCGCCCAGCGCAAACGGAAGCTTTTTGATTTTGCCATCCTCTAACAGCGGTCCCTGCAGAAACGCCGGCACCCTGAACGCAAGGTTGTACAAGACTCGGTGCCGCATCGCGAATGCCCACAGTTTTATCGCGAGCTTCTCGAGCAGAGGCGGTCCGCCCTCGTGATGCTTTCCAGTTGACCAGTCGTTCCGAAGCTTCAACAGGATCCTCGGGATATCGATCCTCACCGGACAAATCTCACGGCACGCGCCGCACAAGGTCGACGCAAACGGAAGATGCTTTGACTTTTCCAACCCGGCAAATGCCGGAGTAATTATTGAACCGATTGGCCCCGAGTAAACCGATCCGTAGGCGTGTCCGCCAATCTTCTGGTAGACCGGGCAAACGTTCAAACAAGCTCCGCACCGCAAGCAATATAGCGACTCGCGCATCTCTTCATCGGCGAGGATGCGCGTGCGGCCGTTGTCGAGAATAATGAGATGAAACTCGCCAGCGCCGTCGCATTCGCCGGCTCTGCGCGCACCGCTGATAAACGAGACATAGCTGGACATCTTCTGCCCGCTCGCACTCCTCGCCAGTATCTTGAGAAACACCGCCAGATCGTCGAGCGACGGAACCAGTTTCTCGATGCCCATCAACGCAACGTGAATCCGAGGCAACGAAGTGCTCAACCTGATATTACCTTCGTTCTCCACCAGAACGATGGTTCCGGTTTCGGCGATCCCAAAGTTAGCGCCGGTGATTCCCATATCAGCAGTGACGAATTTTTCCCGAAGCCGTTTGCGGGCTACTACGGTCATCTCCTCGGCTTCTTTGAGATTTGCGACGCCCAACTTATCGGCGAACAGTTCCGAGATGTCACCTTTTGATTTATGCACCGCGGGCGCGAGTATATGTGAAGGTTTCTCGTGGGCAAGCTGAACGATGTATTCGCCCAGGTCCGTTTCTATCGCTTCGATGCCCTGTTCTTCGAGAGCTTCGTTGAGTTCGATCTCCTCGGTAACCATCGACTTGGCTTTTACAACTCGCTTCACATTGTTCTTTCGTGCAAGTTCGAGAACGATCGCCCGCGCCTCCTTGCCGGTGCGCGCCCAGTGAACGGTCCCTCCAAGCCGGATAACGTTTTCCTCAAACCGCGCAAGATAAGTGTCAAGATTATTGATTGTTTGTTCCTTGATCTTGCGTGCGCGATCGCGCAGCGCCTCGCCGTCCGGTAGTTGGGCGAACATGAGGTTGCGCTTGACGATGAAGCCGTCGAGCACACGCAGACGGGTTTGCAGAGTTTTGTTCTGCACGGCTACCGTCGAGTCTTGAACAAAGGATTCAGAGTTTACGTGCATGGGAAATATAGTTCAGGGTTCAGAGTTCAGCGTTCAGAGTTTCTGGTTTCTGGTTTCTAGTTTCTAGTTTCTGGTTAATAGTTCAGCCTGCTTAGGATTCTGGGCCGACAAGAAACCAGAAACTAGAAACCAGAAACCAAAAACCAGAAACTAGAAACTAGAAACCAGAAACGAACTCAACCCTGAACCCCTCACCCCTTCTTTGCTAGCAGTTCAGCTATGTGCATAGTCGTTGCCGCGCTGGATTGCCTGCTCAACCCCCCGGCTATGTGCATCAGGCAGCCAACATCACTGGCCACTACGACGTCGGCGCCGCTCTTTTCGACGCTGTCGATCTTGTCTTGCAGGATGCTGCCGGAAATGTGCGGATACTTAACCGAAAACAAACCGCCAAACCCGCAGCAAGTTTCAGCTCGTTCGAGCTCGACTACTTCTATGCCTTTTACCGATCGAAGAAGGCACTGCGGCTCACTCCTCACGTTAAGCTCCCGCAAAAGATGACACGATTGATGCAGCGCGACTTTTCCATGATATGAAGAGCCAACATCCTCGACTTTCAAGACGTTGACCAGGAATTCGGTGAACTCGTATGTCCGCGATGCTAAAGACTCAGCGCGCTTGAGCCATTCCGGATCGTCCTTGAAAAGCTCCGGGTAGAACACCTTAACCATGCTCGTGCAAGAACCAGAAGGGGCGACAACGTAGTCGCTGTTCTCAAAGATTCCGATAAACCGCTTCGCGAGCTCTCGGGCGTCGCTGGTGAATCCGCTGTTAAAGGCCGGCTGCCCGCAACAGGTCTGTTCGGCGGGAAAGTCAACTTCTACTCCAAGCTTGCGCAGCACGCTTACAACGCTCATCCCCACATCGGGGAAGAACTGATCCACCAGGCAAGTGATGAACAGCGATACCCTCATTGTTTATCAGCAGCCCCTAGGTCGAGTCGCGGGTCAAACAGCAACGGAAAAAACCGGCCACGCATCGGTTCGCCGGCTGGAATCGGCGGAACGCCTTGGAGCGGCGGCGCGTTTGAATCCGACATCACTCCGTCTCTGAACACGTTGATCACCGTAGCGCGTCTCGGATATTCGGTTCGATTCTCATACGATCCGTGAATCATAAGCGGGTGATGAAATGACGCTTCTCCCTTCTTCAATTCGATTGCTACGGGATTGAACTGTTCCTTTTGCTCAGCATTTAGACAAGCGTTGATAGCTTCCATATCTCCAGCTAACCCGGTAATGGGCAGAAGATTCCAGCGATGACTCCCCGGAACATAGTGCACACACCCGTTGTCGCGAGTCGAATCATCCAACCCGATCCAACAGCTAAGGTGCGCCATCGGCTGCGTTCGGGTCCAATACGAATAGTCCTGATGCCAGGCCACGCGCCCGCCATGAAGCGGCGGTTTGCAGAAGAGCTGATCGTGCCAGAAACGCACCGGTCCTTCAAGCAGCTGCGAAGCGGGCACTGTGAACGCCGGGCTCCAAAGCAGATCGTGAAACGCAGGCGAGATCCGCCACGCACCTAATGCATGAAACAATGTAGTCGCGGGATCCGGCGATTCGTTACTGTGATATTCGTAGAACAATTGTTTGGCTTCAGATGACGGATCGGTGAGCTCGGCGAGTTCCTCTCGCAGCACTTCTACCTGTTCATCGTTGAGCGCCGTGATGCCGGCGACATAACCATTATTCTTGTAGAACGCGATTTGCTCCTCGCTCAGCCCAAGACTCGCGGGTTTCGCCTTCGAATTCGCAGGCTCGAAGAGGCTGGTGATCGGTCCGTGACGGGTTGATAGGTCTTCAATCATTAGCTGAATAATCGTCGCCAGCTTCCAAACGCGATCAGACGGCGCCTATTCTAACAGGATCGAAGCATTTTTTCTGGCGTCAATCGCGAGTAACACCCCAACTTCAGTTAGGGGTCATTAGGTTCAGCCTATGTGGTGCGCGATGGGATTCTTCCGGCTTTCCAGCTACCAATGGCCGCTGGCGTCGGGTAAACTGGACCGGCCAGTTCGATCTGGCGGGTGGGCAGGCTTTCCCAAACCGCCTTGGTATTCTGAAACCGACGCGAGTGCCTCTCAGATTTGTGTTACGAGCAGGAGTTCCCTTTCCTTATGAGTGGACAGTCGTCGGTTGACTTGTATTAGGAGCCTCATGGCATCAGGCTCACACAACATTACTCAGCTGCTGATCGCGTGGAACAATGGAGACGCGTCGTCGCTCGACCAGCTCGTCCCGTTGGTGCATGCCGAACTGCACAGGCTGGCAAGACGCTACATGGGGCGGGAGCGCGAAGGGCATCTGCTGCAAACGTCGGCGCTTGTCAATGAAGCCTACATTCGATTGATTGACTGGAAGAATGTTGAGTGGAAAAACCGGGCGCATTTCTTTGGCGTTTCCGCGCAACTGATGCGGCGCATTCTCGTTGACTTCGCGCGCCAGCGTCCGCGCCTCGCAGGCCAAACTGCGCCTCACGTATCCCTTGATGAAGCGCTCACCGTCGGCGCCGGACAAAGCGATGATCTGGTTGCGCTGGATGACGCGCTCACTACACTTGCACAGATCGATGAACGAAAAAGCCGTATCGTTGAACTCCGTTTCTTCGGCGGTCTCAGCGTCAAGGAGTCCGCGGAGGTTATGCAGCTTTCCGAAATCACTATCATTCGCGAATGGAACAAGGCGAAAGCGTGGCTTTATAGGGAACTAAGCAAAGAAAAATGACTCCCTGAGGAGCGCGGCATGGATAGCGAGCGCTGGGCAAAAATAGACCGTCTATTGGATGAGGCGATGGACCGTGACCAGCAGTCGCGCGCGGCGTTCTTAGACGAAGCCTGCCTCGGCGACGAAGACCTGCGGCGCGAGGTCGAGTCCCTGCTCAAAGCCCATTCACGAGCGGAGCCGTTCCTCAGCACGCCGGCGCTGGATGTCGCTGCCAGGCATCTGGCGCGCGAGAACCACATCTCCCTGGTCGGAAAACAGTTTGGGTCTTATCACGTGCTTTCGGCGCTCGGCGCGGGAGGGATGGGTGAAGTATATCTCGCGCGTGATGAGCGCCTCGGCCGCAAGCTCGCACTCAAACTCTTACCGCGACGATTCATCTTGGAGGCCGACCGCGTACGGCGGTTCGAACAAGAAGCGCGTGCCGCCTCGGCGCTCAACCATCCAAACATAATCACGATCTATGACATGGGCGAGATGGCCGAAACGTACTTCATCGCCAGCGAGTATGTGGAAGGCGAGACACTTCGCCAGTTGATTAGTCGCGGTCCCATCCGAACCAAGGAGGCTATGGACATATGCGCCCAGGTGGCGGACGCACTCGCAGCTGCGCACGAAGCCGGGCTTGTTCATCGCGATCTAAAGCCGGAAAACGTGATGGTGAGGCCCGACGGTTACGTCAAGGTTCTGGATTTCGGGCTGGTCAAATTGACTGAGCGGGGCAGCCTCGAACAGAACAATAATTCCAGCGATACTCACCGGACGAATCCCGGCACTGTGCTCGGCACGGTCGCTTACATGTCGCCGGAACAGGCATCGGGAATCGAGGTCGATAATCGCAGCGACCTGTTCAGCCTGGGCGTGTTGATGTACGAACTCCTTACCGGCGTCGTGCCCTTCAAGGGACGTTCCACGGTCTCTACCCTAGACGCGATCATTAACCATCAACCCGCATCGCTCAGCAGCGTGAACGAAGGTGCGAGCGCTGAAATGGAGCGAATCGTCAATCGCGCACTCGAAAAAGACCGCGATCTTCGCTACCAAACTGCGAGCGATCTGCGCTCCGAATTAAAGCGGCTACAGCGCGAACTCTACTCGGCTTCGATGAATTCGGGCGACGTCGCGACTTCTCGGCCCCGTAAGACCGGCTCATCGGCGGTGACATTGTCAAAACCGGTGGCGGCAGCTCTCTTTGCGTCGCTGCTGCTTTTGGCGGCTCTGGCTCTTGTGTTTTGGCTAAGAACGAGCGACAAGCCTGAACCATCTCCCTGGCTTGGTGCGCGTTCGTCCCAGGTAACCGATTTTCAGCGCGAGGAGTTGTTTCCCAGTCTGTCTCCGGACGGCAAGACCATTGCTTATGCGCGAAACAGCGACGGCTATTGGAAGATCTTTGCGCAACGCGTGGGCGGCTCCAATGCGCAGAATCTAACTGGCAGTACACAAGGGGACGACACACAACCGGCTTTTTCGCCCAACGGCGCATACATAGCTTTCCGCTCGGAGCGCGACGGCGGCGGTGTCTTCGTCATGGGAGCGTCCGGTGAGTCGATCAGACGATTATCCGACAGAGGCCCGGCTTTTCATCCCGCCTGGTCTCCTGACAGTCAGGAGGTTATCTACACCGAAGAGAGAATAAGAGATCCGCGCGAACGCGCGATCGCGCCGCGCCGTCTGTGGGCAGTAAATATCAAGACGCTGGAGAAACGGCTGCTCATAACGAGAGATGTAGCTCAGCCGCAATGGTCCCCCAACGGACATCGCCTGGCATACTGGGCATCGGACGCGAGCAGCCAGCGAGACATTTGGACGATCACTCCTACAGGAGACAGCCCCGTCCAGATAACGAACGATGTCGCAACCGATTGGAATCCGACGTGGTCGCCCGATGGTAAATACCTTTACTTCGTCAGTGACCGATCAGGCGCAATGCAAGTGTGGCGCGTGGCGATTGAGGAACAGACCGGCCGGCCGCTTTCTGAGCCGGAACTTGTTCCCACACCCTCAGCTTTTGCTCAGCATATCAGCCTTTCGCGCGACGGCAATCGGCTGGCATTCGTCAGTGCAAAGCTCAATCGAAATCTCTACCGCGTTGAAATCGATCCCAGGAGCCAAAGGGTCATCGGCCAGCCCGAGACGCAGACTCAATGGGCGCGGCAAGGAGTCGACTTGGATCTTTCGCCCGACGGTCAGCGCCTCGCATATACCACAGTGTCAGATACCGAAGAAGACCTCGCAATAATCAACAGCGACGGAAGCGGCGAACTTACATGGCTGACCGATGACGAGTACAAGGATCGCGGACCGCGATGGTCACCCGATGGAAAACGGATCGCTTTCTATTCCACTCGCGGCGGACACTTTGAAATCTGGCTCATCAATGCGGACGGTACCGGTTTGCGGCGCTTGACCGAATCAGTCAATAACAAGGCTTACACTCCTGTTTGGTCGCCTGATGGGAAGAGGCTCACTTTCACCAACAGCAACGGCGAGACCTGGCTCATCGAAGTCGATAAACCCTGGAGCGAACAGACCCCGCAACTCCTCAATCCTAAACGCGAACCGCCAGTACGATTTTGGCCCTCCGCGTGGTCCTCGGATGGCCGCAGACTACTCGGCGGGAGTAACCTTGATGGGCAGACTCTGGGGCTCAGTATCTATTCATTTGAAACAGGCCGGCTTGAGAGGATCGGCAATATCGGATCTTCTTCAATGGCCTGGTTGCAGGATAACCGCCGGGCACTGTTCAGCGTTGATGGAACGGTCTTTATCATCGACACAGAGACCAAAACACAGCACCCGCTTTTTTCCGGCGCGCCGGGCAAGATCATCAGTTTCAGACTCTCGCGCGATTACCGTTGGCTCTACTATATCCAGGAATCTGCAGAAGCCGACATCTGGCTGCTTATCCACAAATGACGCTTACTCGCCCGTGCCGAGACACTCAACTCAACGTGCCATCGGACTTCTGTGGTTTATACTCAAACTCAATCTTGGCGTAGTTCATCGGACCACCTTTGGCCTGTTGCGATTGCTCATCGGTAGCTGGCAAGTCGGCAAGCTCTTCGTGTTGAGGATTGATCGTTTCGGTACTCTGGCTCGTTCTCTCTTTGGTTTTCATAGTGAACTCCTTTTATGTCATCTCAAAGTTTTAGTTCTAGCCTGCGTCGTGAACGCCGCGCGTGATTCAGCGTTTGCTGATTTGCGCGGGCACGTCAGAAAAATTCTCTTTCAACTGGCGCAGCGGTTCGAAGACGTATTCGATCAACGAGCGGTTCCGATGACGATCTCCGCCTTGCCGGTCATTCCTGCGAACAACGAACGCGGTTGGCCTTGCACCAGGATCTCCCTGTCGACTAGTTCAACATGGGACTTGAATGTGGCCCCTTGGTTTGACTCGACGGCGGCCGGGCTGAGCCACGCCACCGACCCGTACCTCACACCGTAACGTTGATAGGGAAAAGCATCGTACTTCAGCTTTACCCCCTGGCCGGTCTTTAGCTTGCCAACACCGGATTCCGGCACGCTCAACTCCGCCTGCAACGTTTCGCCCGCGCAAGCAAGTTCGGCCACCGCGAAGCCTTCATGCAAGACAGCGCCGCTGCTCTTTACATGCAGGCGCAAAATCGTCCCGGCGCATGGCGCAGTCAGTCGGATTTCATCGCCGTCGCTTCCAGCGAGTCCCTTTCGCAGGGCGCCGCTGCGAATCTCGCTGATCGCCGTCGCCTCTCTGTAGGTTCGCTCGACCTCTTTGAGCTCGACCTGGCGCGCTGAAGAATCAATCTTAAGTTTTTCAATAGCAGCCCGCGTTTCGCCCTGTTCGGCAATCAGCTTTTCCAGCTCTGCCGACATCTCCGCGACTTCGAGTTGCTTTTCGGTCAATTGCGCCCGGCTGGCTATGCCTTCGCGATAGAGTTTTTCGTAGCTCTCGGTCATCTGTTTCAGCAGAGCCAGTTGTTGGCGCTTGAGGGCGATCAAACCTTCGAGATGTTCGACGCGCGCGGCGAGTTTGCGCGTCTCCTGCTCGGCGGCAAGCGTCTGAGACGTGAACCTAGCCTTGGTGTTGATAAAGCTCTCGCCCGCGCCCGCAAGCTGCGTTTGGGTGGTCATCAACTCTGCTGCGCGGTCGCCCGCCGACTCCGATCTGAGTGTGACTATGAGGTCGCCCTGGTTGACCGACTGACCTTCACTGACAAACACCTGATTGACGATGCCTTGCCGAGTTGTCTTGATTGGGTCGGTTCCTCGCGCTGGGACGAGCACAAAATTCGCGGTTACGGTTTCGGGCAGTTTGATGATTACCGCGGCAATGGCGCCGATCAGAACGGTGGCGATGATCGCATAACTGAGCCCGCGAGCGGCCCAGTGAGGCGGCGCGAGAGCAAGAAACGTCCGCGATATACCGCGTGCATCGTTTGAATC
>Ga0075418_10001891_pt1 | contig 23801 bp, 24 predicted proteins | sample SoiMetdeltSBSDD2_FD_81776 | JGI IMG/M metagenome (GOLD analysis project Ga0075418, IMG submission 81776) | Bulk soil microbial communities from a Populus tree surrounding site in Tennessee, USA - Soil MetaG P. deltoides SBSDD2 | ecosystem: Environmental > Terrestrial > Soil > Tree plantation...
CAGTGAGGATCAAACAGCCCGCTTGTGGGACGTTGCCAGCGGCGAAACAATGCAGGTCTTCTCAGGTCATACGGGTTTTGTCGAGGTTGGAGGCTTCTCCCCAAATGGAAAATACATTGTCACTGCGGGTGGCGATGATAAGACTGCGCGTGTGTGGGATGTTGCCAGCGGCCAGACCCTACATGTCTTAACGGGTCATAGCGATCTCGTGATCCGCGCGGCTTATTCTCCCGATGGCAAATATGTGCTCACGGGCAGCGTCGACCATACGGCCCGCTTATGGGACGCGGCAACAGGAGATGAAATAAAAGCCTTCGTTGTTACTTCTGGGATAGAGTCTATCGCCTTTTCGCCAGATAATAAATATGTTGCCTTTGGTACCTCCGATGGCAAGGTACAGATCTGGTATATTGTCACCGGGGAACTTGTGCACGAATTTGCTGGCCATCAGGGTTACGTACAGGGTGTGAGTTTCTCGCCAGACGGCCGCTTCCTGCTCACTGGGAGTGCCGATAAGTCCGCCCGGCTCTGGGACCTCGCGACGGGGGAAATCATCCGCATCTTCGGCGGTCATAGATCGGGTGTGCAGACCGTGACGTTTTCTCCTGATGGCAACCTGATCGCGACAGCCAGCAATGACACAGTTGCCAGAGTATGGGACCTGCAAGCTTCCTCTGCGGGGATCCCTCCGCAAAATGCATCAAGTGTCACCCTGCAATTGGCTGTGGCTGACAAAGGAGGTAAACCCAGTGAGCCTTACGTGCTTGAGTTCATTGAACAGGTGAAGACACTCTCGAACGGGAACATCATCATCGAACCTCTCTGGGATGCAGGAGAGGCTGGTTTTGAGGTAGGTGTAATTCAACTGGTGAAGGCAGGTCAAGCCGACCTGGGTCTCGCAGCTTCACGTGCGTTTGATGTTGAAAACATCACGAGTTTTCAAGCTCTGCAGGCTCCTTTCCTGATTACGAATGATGCGTTAGCCAAAACCGTAGCGACGAGTGATATTTCCCCACGGATGCTGGACAGTCTGTCCTCGACTGGGATCGTAGGATTGACCATGTGGCCGGAAGATCTGCGTCATCCCTTCTCAACCGTTCCAGACAAACCTATCCTTTCCCCCGAGGATTTTGCAGGCTTGAATGCTCGCGCAACACCTTCCAATGTCACCTACGCGTTATTGGATGCATTTGGTTCAACACCCACGATGGATGACTCGAATTATCAAGCTGCGGAATCTGGCTTACTTCAGGGCCGGTCGCTGACCGGCATACCGACCGCCACCGGCAATGTGATCTTCTTTGCCAAGTTCCAGGTATTATTTGCCAATGGCCCAGCCTTCGAAAAGTTGAGCGAAGCACAACGCGCGATATTACACGATGCAGCGATCGCCACACAAGCGAAAGCGATTGCAGAACATCCCAGCGAGGTGGAGGCTGCCACAGCCTGGTGTGCATCTGGCGGAACAGTAGTGATGGCCAGTAAAGAGCAGGTCGCGGCGTTTGAAGTGGCTGCTCAGCCCGTCTTCGACATGATCGCACAAAATCCCTTAAACGCGGAACTGATCGCTGCGATCCGTGAACTCAAAGCGAATACCAAACCATTTCCAGGCGCTGAAGCGTGTAGGCCATAATGACAATGCTTATCCCGACCTAGCATGACGCCCTGTTAAATAGCTAAAAGATCAAAGCTTCGCGGATGAAAAGTCCGCGAAGCGTATTGTTTCTTCTATGAAGTGATTTTGATCAAGTGCTATCACTTTTACTGATTTGTTACTGTGCGATCTGTTTAATGTTGCGCGCCTGACGATTTGATGAATTTTTTAGGCACTGCTATAAACAAAACAATGCACACTAAATTACCGAGTGCCTTAGCAGTTGCGCGTCGCTGTTTTGAATCCCGTCGGGACCGCCAACACCAAAAACAAACAACCGAGCTTTCAACTCGGTTGTTTGTTTTTGGAATACTTTTCCCTAGCGTAGTAAGCTTTGTATTAATTACATATCGTCGGGTACATGAACAGTACAACTCAAGTTAGGTTAGCATATATGCCCAGAGCGTATCGGACTCAGTGAACTGAGAGGTCAAAGCATTCCATGCGATGGTTAATTCAAGGTCAAACATTGTCCGGCATTCAACGTCGACAATTCAACCGCAGGCGTTTTCCTGCCAACATACAACAATGGGTTCGAGCGAAGTTCACTACGCATGCCAGCGCTGCAAAACCAACTTGTGCGATTGTAATCCGAACCGGAACCTTTTTATAGATGGTAGTTTCAAGAAGCGGTAATGTGATTATGGTTCACCAGCGCTAGGCCCTCTTTGATTCCGCTCTCACGGATGGCAACTTCCACTTCAGGGGTGATGTTTACGAATCCGCGGCGGGAGGGGAGGTTGAACCAAAGCTCTTTGCGGTAGGATTTCATGAAATATCCCTTGGAATTGATGGAATCGCTGCAAACCTATCATATTTCACAAGGATAAAGGAGAAATGAGTCGTATATTTGGCCGAGCGATATGAAAGCTTGACTTTTATTCGCGGCGAAGCCGGTAAAAAAATCCGATACGAAAATTAGAGTTTTGGTCATCTGTGCTGCTAACGCGGATGCAAAATTGTGCCCCTAAACACTCACCTCAAAAAACTCCCTGCGCTGACAAAAATATCCATCAGCGATTTTCTTTCCCGCAAATCATCTATATACACGCCGTTATTGCTGCGGGAAGAGTGAATCAATTTCCAGCCGCCGAGCGAGACGCCCACGTGAGAGATTTTGCGGCTGCTGTCGCTTTCGGCGAAGAAGAATAGGTCGCCGATTTCGTAGGGTCGTTCCACAGGGTTCGCCGCGACATGTTGCATGTCGGCGTCGCGGGGGATATCCACGCCCACCCAGCGGTGTACCAAACGCGCAAAGCCTGAACAGTCAATGCCATTGCCGCTCACGCCGCCCCAGAGATAGGGGACGCCAATCATGCGTTGCGCGTCCTGCGCGATCACCTGACGTTTTTCCTCCAGCGTGTCAGGCAGCTCATGAATGGCCCGCAAATGGACTGATTTCATCCAGCCGGTCTTATTTGCACGTACATGCACCCATCCGTTTTCCCGATCCGTTCTTCCGTTCCCCAATCCGTTGATGGATACACCTGTTCCGCTCACAAGCCGCGTGATAATTTGACTGGCTTCGTCCGGCTCTACGCGCAATTCAATCGCGGGCGCGAGTACTAGATGAGTAGGGGAAGGCGCGAGTCCTTCGCCCAGATATGGGCGATGGGCCCAGCCCAGATACCCATCACGCTGGCGGGTAAAGACCCATTTGCCCCGCTCATCGAAAACTTCCAACTCCGTGCCATAGGTCAACTCGCTGGAGAGCGCCATGCCAAACGTCGGCTTTTCGTACAGGCCGGTCAGGTTCGTCGCTACATGGACGCGCTCATAAGTCTCAGTGTTGAGAACGCGTATCGAAGTCGTATCCAGTTTTCGGTCAGGGAAGAGGCGAGGCAATTCGTCCAGTTGCGAGGAGTCGAGCACACGTCCGCTCAAGGAGAGAGTCCCATTTGTCTCTGAATCAATTTTCACGTCGAAAAGCGACGTACGCGGGTCAACAGTTTTTGCGAAGTCTTCCAGGATGTGCGTCATGCGACGATTGTAAACGATTTGTGTTAAGACAGATGATACGCCTTGAAACATCACTAGTATACTCCTCTCCATAAAACTCATGGGATGCGAGATAATCCTTGCAGCCAGGCTTTGTTGTATATGGGGTTGTAATAGAAACCGATGGAAAACCTGTCAGATCACACCGATTCTCAAGCGAAATCTAAGCATTTCCGTGCGTTCCAGATCATTCCTACTGCGTTCACCTCTTCCATCAGCCGATCACTAGTTCGGTGGTCATAGACAAGTGGGCGCGATTGTGTAATGACCTTGCTTACGGTAGCTGTCTCGACAATCATACGAACTGTGCAAGCTTAGCTGCCTATCCAAACCAAGATTTCGTTTTTATGAAGAAGGATAGACATGATTTTCCGTCAAATTCTTCATCATCAGGCCGGTTGTGCCTCTTTGTTTCGGTTGCACTATTTGGGTGTTGCCACGATAGCATGGAACATACCAAGGCCAAAACGTTTGCTGCTTTCGATTCTCAAGCCTGCTGACTGGATCAAATCCAATGGATCTTGATTCCAACGGCATCCCGCATTTTGCTGGTAGTGTGGGTAAACATGTCGATCCTGATGTTTTGCAAGCCACGGAATGGTGCTATGGCCATGTTCAAGTAACAGGATTGATCCGCCAATACGGCAAACACGCTGCATTTCAATCAATGCTTGAATCGGATCAGGAAATGTACAAGTGGATAAGGTTGAAGTCACTGCGTCAAAACTTCCATCTGCAAAATCAAGCTTTTGAGCATCCATGACCTGTGTGTGTAAACTCAAATTCAATTTTGTAGCTTTCTGCTGTGCTACATCAAGCATGCGCTGACTTAAATCGATGGCGGAAATTTCGCTGGTCGATGGGAAAAAGAGAAGGTTCAAGCCTGTGCCGCAAGCCACATCTAGAATTCTGCCATGAGCTCTGGACATCAATTGTTTGCGATGACGCGCTACGCCGAGAATATACTGGTCAAACCATAGTTTCTTTTCGTAGCCTTCGGCAATTTCATCATATGCGCTTTGTAGTTGATTTGCCGTCAGTTTTTCGCTGTTAGGTATAAAAGGCGGCGGACAGGTTTTCCCCTGTTTTTCCGTGCTCGTAGTTATCGTTTTCATGCTGGCTCCTTTTTGTTATACTGTGTAACATTTGTTTGTATTGTAGCCAGCAGGGCCTACAAGTCAATCATGAATCTGGCTTTGATATAACAAAAGTTATAGAAACCTGCATTTTGTAACAAAACGAGGTTGCATGGCGAAGAATACTTCCCTACCAAAATCTGACCCGCGTGTACGCCGGACTCGCCGCATGTTGCGAGATGCCCTGGTTTCCTTAATTCTGGAAAAGGACTTTGCCTCCATTACCATCAAGGATGTTACGGAACGTGCTGAAGTGGCCTATATTACTTTTTTCAGGCACTTGGAAAGCCTTGATCAATTATTGATGGAGGTTTTGGAAGAAGGGTTGGCAGAGTTATTAGGTCATATTGAGACGTTGGCGGAGCAATCCGAAACATCTGCTCTTGAAACGGAGGGCAGGCTTATTTTCGAATATATCGAGCAGAACGCCGATCTCTTTCACATTCTTTTCAAGAGTCAGAGTGTCACGCGCGTCCGCAAAAAGGTTGTCCGGAATATCACTGCCATTTTTCAAAAATCCTGCCTTCCCTTGGCAAGATCAGGCAGCCCAGTGGCAACTGCAATCATGTCCAACCATATTGCGACTTCACTACTGGCACTCATCGAGTGGTGGCTGGATAATAAGATGACTCCCCCACCCCCACAAATGGGAAAAGTCTACAAGAGCTTGATCATTGATTCAACAGTGGGAGCCGTGCGTTCCCTGGCAACTGTATCGATGTAGGGTCAGACACCTGTCAGCCAACAAATGAAGAATGGCGTGCTCATTTTCACTTAACGAATCATGACGGTATGCATATTGCTGTTACTCAGCATCATCGCCAAGAAAACCGCGCAAGGCTGCCACGAATTTTGGCCAGGCAGCTTCCTCTTCAGTCAACACGTGATTCCTACTCTCCAGTGCGACGAACTGCGCCTTAGGAATCAGGGAGGCTAGCAGGCGGCCTTCTTCGAAGGGAACCGCTTCATCTTCACGCGAATGTAAAACGAGTGTCGGGACTGTGATCTGGTGTGCGAGATCGCGAACGTCGATACGATGCATTTCGCTTTCCAGTCGAACCGCGTTCTTCGGAGAAACTGAAAGGCGCATCTGCTCTTCCAAAGCACGTATATGTTCTGGGGATGCATCGGGAAAAAGCTGCATCGCAAACACCTGCCGAAAGGCGGGATTGTCTCGTCCCCATCCAACCCGCATCAAGCTGATCATCAATTTCTCTTCTTCAATCTGCTCCTCGGTTAAGTCTCGCTTCAACCAACCACGTGCGTAAGCGCCATGCACGATCAAACGGGTGACCTTGTCAGGATGGCGGGCAGTATACGCGACGGCGACGGCGCCAGCCTGCGACATCGCAAAGAGTGGAAACCGTCGAAGTCCGGCGGCTTCCACCACTGCTTCGAGATCGCGCACCCAGGCTTCGAACGATACATCCTCCGCATTCCAATCTGATAATCCTGAGCCGCGTTCATCGAAGTAGATCAGCGTATGACTGCGGGTCAATTCTTCCAGCCAGTGTGCCCACACTGGGCTATCCCAATCATTTTCGACGTGACCCATGTAATTGCCAACCTTGACCAACGGTGGGCCGTTCCCGGCAATCCCAAAAGCGATGCGAGTCCCATCGGAGCTGGTGGTAAAAGAGATGCGATGTTCCAACTTCCGACGCTTTACGGGCAGTGGTTGATCACTTACCTGAAAGGATGCACGAGCAAGGGGATCGTTCGCGCCGAAGAGTCCCAATGCTCTGGCTTTGGTGATGGCTTGCGTACGGCTGCTGACGCCCAGCTTGCCAAAAATCTGTCGGTTGTACCACTTGACGGTGTGAAGGCTCAGAAACAGCTCATCGGCGATCTGCTGATCCGATAAACCGGTTGCCAATCGCTCTAAGATCTCCCGCTCGCGCTTGTTCATGGGAGTCAGTAACGGCTCTTTATCTTCCATAACAGCTTTCTCAGACGATGAGACTTATAAACACAGTGTCGACTTGAGCCATCCTACCATAGCTGGTTGGCTTTTTCCATTCTTGTTTCCATTCTTTCGAGTGGAGACATTCAGCCTGTTTTTGCCTATGCTTGGAGCACATCTAAAATCTGTTATCTATACAGAAAGGAAATCAAACCATGAATACCCAAACTCCAACCCTCATCAATGGCGTGAATGTAGACCAGCTCGTGGCTACGGTCAATGCCATCAAGCAGAATCCCGATCTGGCTCGTTTCCAATTTCGGGCTCACAATGAATGGCTTGAAGGCGGTCATTCCCGCACCATTATCCAGGGATTTTATGGCGCCGGTCAGGAAGATACCTCCCGCACAACACCGTTCGTGCTGCTAGGAGATGAGCCTCCTGTATTACTCAGCGCCAATGCCGGACCGAATGCCGTTGAAGCCATTTTGCACGCACTGGCATCGTGTTTGGCTGTGGGCTTTATCTATAATGCAGCTGCACAGGGGATTGAGGTCGAGAGCCTGAAATTCGACATAGAAGGGGATCTGGACTTGCGCGCCTTCCTGGGGCTGTCTGAAGAGGTTCGCCCCGGTTATGAGGGCATCCGCCTGACATATCAAATAAAGAGCAATGCGCCTCGTGAAAAGATCGTGGAATTGTGCAATTATGTCCAGAAGACCTCACCGGTGTTAGACATCCTCCGCAACCCGGTTCCTGTGAGCATTTCTCTGAAGAACTAGACTCGTGATCAGGTCTTAGATTAAGGGCATGGAACGGGATGCAGTCTCAGTGCGCTCCATGCTTGAAAACGCTTTGTCGATGGTCAGGAGAAGAAATCATGACAACCACAGCAAGTTCTACTCAAACACCCGAACTGGAATTATTGCGCGCTGCGATACAGGAAGAGTACAGCCTGGTTGCCCTGGAGCCTGAACGCGGCTTCCATTTCCACACCGGGCGGCGGCTCGCCCACTTACTTGGCTACCCTGAGGAATGGCTAATTGGACTACCGGAGTCCTGCATCGCATCTTTTGCCGGGACAGGAAACCCCTTCAGTCTTGGAGCATTGAACCCTGGAGATAAAGTGGTGGACATTGGAAGCGGTGCAGGGTTCGACAGTTTGATCGCGGCCCGCATGGTCTCAACTAACGGGCAGGTAATGGGGTTCGATATGACCCCGGCGATGATCGAAAAAGCAAAAAGCGCTGCTCAGGAGGCTGGAATCAGCAATGTCGAATTCCGCCAGGGCTATGCCGAAGCACTACCCATTGAGGATGGCTGGGCTGATGTCCTGATCTCGAATGGCGTCCTGAACCTGATCCCGGATAAACTCGCAGCCTTGCAGGAAATGGCGCGGATCCTCAGGCCTGGCGGTCGCCTGAGAATCGGCGATATCCTGGTCCAGAAAGCAGTTCCAGAGAGTGCCAAACGTAAGATCGATTTGTGGACGGGCTGAATTGCCGGCGCTCTGTTGGAAGCAGAGCTCAAGGCTACGGTCGTAGCCGCCGGTTTTGTCGATTTCGAAATCACCTGGCAAGCTGATGTCTTTGGCGGCGCGCCTCAGTCATCCAGCGCGGCGAGCTTTGGCACCCTGGGAATAAACTTCCGGGCGAGAAAACCTGTCGATGACGCAGAGTTGTCGGCGGCTTTGGCTGAGCTGACTTGCGAAGTCACGTAGAATAGGCTGTATTTTCGTAAACGGATGAATATTGATTTGTGGTAGGTTGAGTTCAATAAACATTCTCTAAGCATGGATGATATTTCGCACCGAAATACGATCAGTTTGGAAAAAGGAGCTTACATATGACTGCCGCTTACATCCTCATACAAATAAATGCAAAGGACCCGCGTAAAGTCATGGCGACTATTCGTGCCGTTGCGGGAGTGAAGCAAGCTCACCTTTTGATGGGACCCATAGATAGCATCGCATATGTTGAAACGGATACTTTGGAGTCACTTGGCGATACCGTTGTTGCTCTGCGCAGTGTGAATGGTGTGGTGAGCACTGATACGCGCATCGCCGTTCCCGTGCTGTGAAGTGATCTGATATTCGCCATGACCTAAGGAAAATGCAGCCGATTCCTGGCAATAATCATCTAGCTTTTCCGTTCAGCTAGGGTCTCATGCATGACAACTGCCACGATCATTCCCGAGAGTAAAGTCAAAGCAGCGATGGCTGACACTGCAAATGGGATGCCCATGGCATCGGCTAGCACCCCTGCAAGGAGAGCCCCCACCGCATAGCCGGCATCGCGCCATAGCCTGTATACACCCACCGCTGATGCGCGCCAACTGGAATGGGCAACATCGGACACGGCGGCCAACAAAGTTGGATACACCATCGCAGTGCCTATGCCCAGTAAGACTGCACCGGCCACCCATACCCAAAAATCGCTACCGATCACGAAAATTGCGATACCGATTGACTGTACCCACATCCCCGTAGCGATCATCCATTTGCGACCCCAACGGTCGCTCACTGTGCCGGTGATTAGTTGGCTCATGCTCCACACAGCTGGATAGATAGCAGCAATCAAGGCGATCCGCTCTATAGATATGCCCGCACGGATCAACAAAAGAGGCATCAAACCCCACATCATGCCATCGTTGATATTGTTGACCATCCCAGCCTGGCTGACTGCAAATAATGCACGGTCTTTCCAACTTGTTAATAAGAATATCTCTCTAAATGATGGTGCCTGGGATGGGCGTGATGACCCTAAAGGAGGTACGGAGGCCTGAGCTTCGTGCTGCGCGTGGTAGTGAGTCTCATGAATAAAGAAGATTGATAGGATAAGTCCAGACAGTGCGAAGACAATGCCCGGCAGGAATGGCGCAGGACGCAGCCCATAGGTTGCAGCCAAATAGCCGGTGGCTAAGGCGGAAAGTGAGAGGGCCAAATAACCAGCGAACTCATTCAAGCCCATAGCCAGCCCCCGTTGTTTGGGTCCAACCAGGTCGATTTTCATAATTACAGTGGTCGACCAGCAAAGCCCCTGGTTGACACCCAAGAGCAAATTCGCAAGGACAATCCACCCCCAACTTTGCGCAAAGATGATCAGGAAGGGAACAGGTAGTGCGAACAACCAGCCTGCGATCAAGATTTTTTTGCGCCCGAGACGATCAGAAAATCGCCCGGCGAATAAGTTTGCGAGTGCTTTGACAATTCCAAAGCTGACGATAAAGGAGAGGGTGAGCGATTTTGAAGTGAGGCCGAAGTCGGCCTCAGCAATCAGAGGAACAACAGTGCGCTCCAAGCCTACCATCGCACCCACAAAAGCGTTGACAATCACAAGCAGTGTGAACTGCTGCCAGTTCGCTAGCAAACCAAGCTTGGGTGGTTCGATTACTGAAATTGAAGTTGAGGGTATCTGAGTGTCAGCTCTATGCGATTGCACAGTTATTGGCTCCAGCTTCCAATTCGATGGGATTCTCGATCAGCTTCCCCGCTTCGTTGAGTCCAATGATGCGTTCATGATTCGGGGGTACAGGTGGGATTCGAGCAACCAAAGCATCAACGAATTCTGATTCGGAAAGCCGAAGCAGCTCTACCTGATTACGCAGGTCACCAAGTGAAGCCATCAATGGAACTTTGTCGAACGGTGTAGGGGTATTGGTGTGGCCTGGCAGGACAAGTGTACGTGCTGGCAACAACAACAAGTGATGATGTAGTGAGTGGTAAAGCACCTGAGCATATGAGCGCGTTTCCTCCGTAGTAGCATGTAGATCTGGGCGTCCAACTCCCTGCAAGAAAAGAGTGTCACCGGTGAATAAAGCCTGTCGATCCAGAAGATAGGACATGCTTTCCGCCGTATGACCAGGAGTCTGTATGACCATCAGGGAAGCTTTGCCGACCTTGATGATTGAACCATGAAGGAGGGGTGTGAAGGCGTACATCACACGCTCTTGATTGGGCAGATACACTGTTGCGCCACTTTGTTCAGCGAGAAGACGCGAACGCGACAAATGGTCTGCATGAATATGGGTATCCAGGACAGCAGTGATGGACCAACTATGGCTGCGGGCTATATTCAGATACACTTCTGGTGCCAACGAGGCATCAATTACAACCGCCTCTTTCTCAGAGCCAATGAGATACGATAAACACCCTTTGCCCACTCTGCGGATCTGGATCACTTGAGCCTTGCTGCCTGGCAATGGAACATCGGCTGTGTTCCAGGACAAGCTCCACGAGCGCATGCCGCCCTCAAGCGAGCTAGCATTTATGCCTCTCGCCTTTAACAGTTCACATGCAGTTTTACTAACGTGACCAGCATTGCATACAGTAATGACTGGAACATCATCAGGTAGCGATATGCTATCCAGTGCATGAGTATTATGCGCTTTCAAATCAGCGTAAGCGTCCACATGCAGACTCCCAGGGATCGCCCAGGCCGCGCGGTCGGCAGCGGAGCGTACATCGAGTACGATGACTGGCTTACCCGTATCCAACCAATGACGCAGTGTCTCGGCATCAATCATGCTCATTAGTTTTCCCCCATCCTGCTTTCAACTGGCAGATCTAGAGCTTGCCAATCCGGCAATCCTTCGACGAGCCGACGAGCGCGGTATCCATGTTTTTGCAGCAAAGCCACTGCATCATCTGCGAATACACAATAGGGACCCCGGCAATAGGCAACAATTTCTTGTTCGCGCGGTAGTTCACCGAGGCGTGCTTCCAATTCATCAATAGGAATAGAGCGCGCCTCTGGAATATGACCGGAGCGATATTCCAACTCTGGTCGAACGTCCAAAACCAAAACATCGCCTGCTTCCATACGTTCGACTAGTTCAGCCCCATTGAAGGTTTGTACGGAACTGCGATCCTGCAGAAAACTTTGAACCAAGCGATTGACCTCTGCGAGTTGAAGCTCACCCAGGTCTCTCAACGCTTGCCACACGCGAAACACGCGCTCGTCACTCAGGCGATAATAAGCATAAAGACCGTCTCGCCTGACATCCACCAGTTGAGCTGCTCGAAGCACCTGCAGATGTTGGGAGGCGTTGGCAATTGGCAAGCTTGCTTCCTTAGCCAACTCTTCTACAGTGCGCTCCCCTTGGGCTAGCAGTTCTACAAGTTCCAGCCGATGGGCGTTGGAAAGGGCTTTGCCTATTCGCGCAAATTGCTCATAAAGTTGATCTTTGAATTGTCGTTTGGTTTGTATTCTCATATTCAATATAATAATTGAATATGACTTTTAGGTCAATAGCGCGCTAGAAAAATCCCAAGGCTGAATTCGGCACACGATAAGGTCCTCGGGCATACCGAAATTTCCTGCATTCTTATTTCGATTGAGGAATCGCAATACCCCACCAACAGTATGATAAAGACTTGGGAAATTCGGCTAAATATCCCTGCTCCATCTGTTGGATCTGAAAGCCACCTTCTCTAAGCAAAGCTGGAATATCCCGTGTCAGGTGCAAGCCCTGGAACAGCCAATGTTGAACCGGTTCCAATCGCGTTTGCCAGCGTTGTACTGCCAGGTCGGGCGAAAGCCCAAGTTCAAAAAAGATGAGTTTGCCGTCGGGTTTCAAGACGTGTGCAAGGCCTTGAATCGCATCGCTGATCCCCGGAATTGTACACAGTGTAAAAGTGCTCACAACGGTATCGATTGAGCCACCCTCCAAAGGGATGCGCTCTCCGGGTAGATCGATATATTCGATATTCAATTTCGTTTGACGCGCCCGTCTTTTTGCCAGTCGAACCATCCCCACGTTTGGTTCCAAGGCATAGAGCCTGGTCACTCTGGTGGGATCGTAGTGCGGGAAATTTGCGCCAGAGCCTACGCCAATCTCAAGTACGATTCCCTCTGCAAGCGGGATAATTTGTCGGCGAATGTTTTGAATAGGTGTTGGGTCGCCCAATTTATTCACAAGGTGAGGATAAACAAAGTCTTGGTAGAAACGCATGAACTCTCTATTATTGCTTCTCCTTCAGAGCTGTCACCAACCAGACTTCCATTTCACCTTTACCCTTCACGTTGACCACACCACGCGGTTCGCAGACAAACTCGTCCTTGATTAGCTCATACGTAGTTTGCGTGATCTGAACGGCATTGCCGAGACCATGCGATTCCATCCGGCTGGCGATGTTTACAGCGTCACCCCATACATCATAAACGAACTTACGGCGGCCAATCACGCCTGCAATCATCGAGCCTGAATTGATCCCGATGCGAAAACTCACACACTGACCATTACCAAATGTATGCGTCGCAACATAATCGCGCATTTCTAATGCCATCCGCACCAGTGCTTGAGCATGATCGGAACGACCGCGCGGGACCCCGGCAGCTACCATGTAACTATCGCCAATCGTCCGTATTTTTTCAACCCCGTATTTATCGAGTAGTGAGTCAAAGAAAGAGAAAACCTCATTCAGTAATTCGACCATTTCCACAGGCGGCAATTGTGCAGAAAGTGGCGTAAATCCGACCATATCCGCGAACAAGACACTGGCTACCTCGTAATGATCGGCAATCGTACGGCTTTCGTTCTTTAAAATTGCAGCGATCTCTTTGGGCAGAATATTGAGTAATAGCGACTCAGATTTCTGTTGAAACATATTCTTCTGGCCGACGAAATAAAAAACCATCATGAAAACGAGCGAGCCTACCCCGAGGAGGTTGATGACAAAGAAGAAAAGGACTAATGCGGATGAGAGATTATTCTCAGAGCGTACGTAGGGTTGTAACAAACCGCTCAGAGCAACAAGAGCGACAAAAGCCAGAAACCAGCGCGGAGCCTGGTGAGACTCATCGAAGAGCAGGGCACCCAGAGGGCAAATCAGTGCCCACAAAACCACGGCACTGCCGTTGAAAAACCCGCCCAGCGCGATCATGAGCAAGAAAGGAAGGAGCAGGATGAGCAGGAGCTGGCTGAAGCGAAAAAAGCGGTATTGCCGGGTCTTCCCAAAATAAAGGATACTCAGCATGGAAACAAAGGAGTAGGACAGAGGAATTGCCCCAGCAATAGGTTCGTTGGAGAAGACATATAGAAGACCCCACAGGACTCCCGCCAGCATAAAGGGAAATGCACAGATCACCAGCAACGACTTTTGCAGTCGAATGTCATCATCGTCACTTGGGTCAGAGCCAATGCGAGCGATTAATGGAAGTTTCCGTTTAATGAACTCCTGGATCAAATTGCCTCCTGTGCCCCGTGGACCCGCTGGAATCGATTTTCTCCGTACACTTCGAATTCTTTACCAGGTCCCGCCAGTTCAAAAACCTCTATAAACTCATCTGGGCCGAGTACTCGATACGTCTCTCGGGCTCTCCAGCCCGGCGGTATGTTCTCGATTTCCTCCGTGATAAAAGTGAAGGATTCACCTTCCTTAGCCTGATCGAGGATGTATTGATTTACAAAACCTTCCACATGGAATTGACGGAAAACATGCTTTTCTCTGGCCTTGTTGTAGCTGATCAGCCCCCATTCTTCATGGATTTCACCGTGCGGGTTTTTCTCCTGCGGTTCATACGTGGATTTACTCTTCACAAACAGGAATTTATTGTTCAGCACAAATTCATAGGTGCGTTCCACGCGAGACTCACCGGGCTGGCCCTTGCCGGAACCCCGCCATGAACCAATGAAGTAGTTGAATGGAGTCCACATTTCTAGCCTCTTTACTATATCCTGCAACAACAATATCGGAACATTACAACAGAATTACGCATGCTTCTAAGACCACTTACTGATTGTTGGCACTTTTGTGGCATACACAGCATGCGCCAGGGATTTTTGTTTCACAACGTCTCCTCGTTCATGACATTGGGTTTGAGGCGTGTGATGCGAGCTCTCTCATGCAAAGCAACTTCCACTCCTTGCCCTGCGGCCTGCCTGATTTTTTCAACTCGGGCGTATATCTCCGCTACCCGCGCTTCTGTTGTGTCTTCTTTGGGGCTGTCGTCATATGCACCTGCCTTTGCCCAAAAGTCCCTCAGCTCGGGAACGGAGGAGCCATAAGTCAGAAAGTCAAACTCGCTGCTGCGTTCGATGCTAAACAAGCCTCGCTGAATGCCCTGCGTGAGTGCCGCTTCTGCCTGCCGCATATCCTCCTCATAATCATAGCTTGGATCGGGCTCAATGAAGATGACAGTATTCTCCTGGTAAACCTTGATAAGTGGTGCTTCGATGAGCGGTTGAATGTTAATCAAACAACCATCGGATCTCAGCAGGCGATGGATTTCCTCAAGGGCATGAACCATACCCTCATATTTCATTCATCAGAACGACCAGGATAAGATTATCCCATCGAAAGTTGATGGCTCGTTGGCAGCAGCGAAGTCTTCGAACGCGATAAGGTGAAATTCGACACGGTTTTTTAGTTCACCTGGCATGTTTTCCTTTGCCCGGGCGATGCTTGCCGCGAAAGGATCAATTGCCATGACATGCTCTGCCCTGCCCGCGTAGCGCCAGGTCAGGCGCCCATCGCCGCAGCCGATCTCCAACACGAGCTGACCCCTAAAGTCTGCCAGCTCTAACAAAGTGCGAATTTCATTGTTCTCAGGATCCACTCTGATGGTCATATCGTTTCCTTATTATAGTTTCATCACACGTACCAACACCGGCTGACTTACCCCCTTCAAGTCAAGGGAACGTGTCTCTAATCCTTCCAAATCAAGGTTTCCAGATTTGACACTTTCTTCACTGATCATAATTTCCCCAGCTGCGGCTTTAGAGGATAGGCGTGCGCACATGTTCGCTGCACTTCCCAGGACTGCGATCTCGGTTACTCCATCGGCTGCTCCAACCGCGCCGACATACGCAAGACCTGTATGAATCCCCGCCCCAACTGGAACCCAGGGGCCGCCTGGGTCTCGATGACCGGTGACTTCTAAAAGCTCCTGCGCAGCATCGACAGCAACTTTTGCATGATTTTTTCCCGCAAAGCGCGGGACAAATAAGGCAATCACCTGATCCCCCATCAAACGGTTGACCATAGCATTATGCTCGATCAAGACCTTGCTTGTTTCCTTGTAAAATCGTTGAATGATCTCCTTGAATCCCATCGTGCCTTTTGATTCCGCCAAGGGAGTGGAATCGCGCACATCGGCAAACAGCATCGTCAGTTCCACTTCGGCACCGACTTCATATTGGCGCGCGGATTTTTCGCATGCACTACATAGCTTGGGATTGAAACTGGATGGCTCAGATCCCATAAATCGGAGAGCACTCCCACCAAATCCTGCCATGGGAATTCCACATTCATGGCAATGAGGATTGCTGGGCAACCATGAGTAAATTTTTCGCTGCGAGTCCAGGAAGGCTTGCCAGCGCTTAAGTTCATCAGGGAAGTTAGCGCGCCACTCGCCAGTCAGATAGTAATACCAGGTTTCATTATATAATTTCTTGTCTATGAGAAAATTCAGGAATTTTTCGTAGAGTTTGCCCATAATGGCCTTCTGAACGCTAAAGCATTGATTTTTCTGAGTGAAGGTAAAATCGTTATGCTTTCTTACATAGGATTTTACTCCGTTACATCGTCTACTGGGCATAGGGAAACTTTAAAAATGTACGCGCTACTGTAGAAAGGAAGCCAAAAATGGCTAGTGTAAAAACTCTTGAAGTGCCTATCAGAGGCATGGATTGTGTTGAGTGTACGCGACATGTTCAACACGCAATCTCCAAGCTGGACGGTGTAAAGTCGGTTGATGTGTTGCTCGCTGCTGAAAAAGCCATCATCAAACTTGATCCTGCAAAAGTTGACATGCCTGCGATCCGTAGGGCTGTTGCCAGCGCAGGTGATGAATATTCTGTACCTGAAACGGTGGAAGTAGCTTCTCCACTTCCCATAGGAGACTTCAACCGACAACTCATGATCTTGCTGACGGTTGTATTCACTGTTGTACTGTCCATCGTTATCGTTGGTGAATGGTTGGGATTATTCAAGCTACTTGAGACTCTTATCCCCGTCCCGATTGGCATTGCAATTGTGATAGTGGGTGGTTGGCCCGTTTTTCGTAATGTCATCCGGGCAACTCTCAAAAGGCAAATCATTTCTCATACTCTCATGACACTTGGCGTGATCGCCGCTCTTGCCGTTGGCGAATGGGTGACCGCCGCCATTGTCGTTATTTTCATGCGCGTTGGCGAATATGTTGAAAACTTTACAACAGAAGGTGCCCGCCGAGCCGTAAAGGAATTGACTGCCATTGCTCCACAGACTGCCCGCGTTGAACGTGACGGCGCAGAAGTTGAATTACCAGTAGCAGACGTAAAGGTTGGCGAAATTGTGATCGTACGCCCTGGTGAAAGAATTCCTGCCGATGGTGAAGTTATAAGCGGGCAGGCAACCATGGATCAAGCTGCTATTACAGGCGAATCAATGCCTGTTGAAGTAACGAATGGCTCACATGTTTTTGCTGCAACCATTGCAAAGCTAGGAAGTCTGCGGGTAAAAGTCCTACGTATTGGGGTCGATACAACTTTTGGACGTGTAGTGAAATTAGTGGAAGAAGCAGAAGCAAATCGAGCCGATGTACAAGGATTTGCTGATAAATTCAGTGCCTATTACCTTCCTATTGTTGCAGGGATTGCTGCTCTCACTTTCCTGATTAGTCGAAATCCGTTATCAACTGCGGCTGTGCTTGTTGTAGCGTGTTCCTGCTCTATTGCATTGGCAACTCCTGTAGCAATGCTGGCCTCCATCGGCGCCAGTGCAAAGCGCGGATTACTCATTAAGGGTGGAAAGTATCTGGAGATGCTCGCCCGTGCGGATGTGGTCTTCGTAGATAAAACAGGCACACTCACGCTTGGCAAGCCTCAAATTACAGATGTTGTCCCACTCAATGGCCTGTCAACTTCCGATATTCTTTCACTGGCAGCTTCCGCTGAACGCTATTCTGAGCATCCATTAGCTGAGGCAGTCCGTGCCGCCGCTCGTGGAAAAAATCTCGCTCTTGATGAACCGCATGGCTTTGAAGCTATCCCCGGTAAAGGAATTCGTGCAAAGGTCAATGGCAGTCAGGTAGCTATTGGAAATCATCGTCTGATCCCAGCAGCAGAATCATTACCTATTACGAGAGAATTGGAAGAGCAAGGTAAAACGCTTTTATTTGTGGAACGCAATAATGAGGTTGCCGGGATATTAGCCGCCGAAGATACGCTTCGCTCTGAAGTGCCCACTGTACTAACCGAACTGCGCTCCCTTGGTATAAAACATATTCAGCTACTTACTGGCGATAACGAACGCACTGCAGCCGCGCTTGCCAAAACACTGAATGTCGAATACAGGGCAAACCTTCTCCCAGAAAATAAAATCGAAATTGTGAGGGAGTATCAAGCCAAAGGACATACAGTTGTCATGGTTGGTGACGGCGTAAATGATGCTCCCGCTCTAGCACAGGCGGATGTCGGGATCGCAATGGGTGCCGCTGGCACAGATATAGCCATTGAAGCTGCACATATTGCCCTCATGCGTGAGGACTGGTCGCTTGTTCCAGAAGCTTTGCGGATTGCGCGCCGGACAATGGGCATCGTAAAAATGAATCTTGGCTTTACAGCCTTGTATAACGTTGTGGGTCTGGCTTTAGCGGCATTTGGTTTCTTGCCACCTGTGCTTGCCGCTGCCGCCCAGTCGTTACCAGATGTAGGAATTCTTTCTAACTCGGCAAGGCTGTTGCGAAACAAAGGTTAGAGAAGAAATGGCTTCTCCTTACGCTGTTTCAGGACTGCCACATCAACTGAAACAGGAGAAAGTTGGTCATAGGCAAAGGTTGCCGTCAAGAAGTCTTACAAGCAGTGCCGCCTAATACAGCGCGCACCGGACCCCTGGGAGAGCACCAGAACTGTCATGGTGGGATTCAGGCAGTTTTCCTGGCTTCAGGCTGGATCCGGTAAAATGGCGTTACTAGCGTCTTAGTTGCCCGCCGGCCGGCAGGGATCAGATCGAAGCATGGAAACGCGGGGTCGAATTGGAAGATGGTTAAAGGCTGCTCTGCCGAGGTATAACAACTGGCCGTACCCCAAAAGCCTATTCGGAAGCAACGTGTGAAAGTCTCGTTATGCCCGACAAAGTAAAAAAGCGTAGTAGCCAAATTTTTTTGATTTTCGCCGTATACTAAAACGGTAGGGACACTCTGTCTCTGGTAAGAGGAAATAACTTAAAAGTCGCAAAAAAAAGACTGTCTCCTTACCCAATATCCGCGGAAAACCGAATGGCTTTTTGTCCATTGTAACAAGATATGCAATATGCCCTACATCACCATCAACGATGCAAATCTTTATTACGAAGCATACGGCGACTCTTCGTCTCAGGTTCCCATCGTTCTGATTCACGGTTCGACCGTTGACAGCCACACTGACTGGGATTCGCTCATCCCTGGGCTGGCTCAGCAGTATAGGGTGTTCGCGCCGGATTGCCGTGGCCATGGACGATCGAACAATCCGCACATGAGTTATTCATTCAAGGAAATGGCGGACGACGTCGCCGCGTTCGTGCGTGCGATGGGATTCGAGAAGGCCCACATTATCGGTCATAGCAACGGCGGGAACGTCGCTCTTGTGACTGCAGCGGAACACCCCCAAGTGACCCAAACCTGCACAGCGCAAGCCGCCAATGCCTATGTGACGCGCTATCTCATCGAGCGGGAGCCAAAGATTTTTGACCCCGAACGCGTGGCGCGCGAGCGGCCGGACTGGCGCGATGAAATGATTCAGTTGCATGGAGCTGTCAATGGGCAGGAGTATTGGAAAGATCTGCTATGGCTAACTATGAAGGAAATCATCTCTGAGCCGAATTACTCGCCTGCAGATTTGGCACGTGTGAACGTGCCCATGCTGGTCATCATGGGTGCGGAAGACACGGTCAATGCTCCCGATGAACATGCTCAATACATCGCAAATCACGTCCCTAACGCTGAATTGTGGATCCCCGAAAGGACAGGTCACAATGTCCACCATGAACGGAAAGAGGAATGGCTGGCGAAGGTGTTGGATTTTTTGGAGAGGCGCGGTTAAAGACATACTCCGGTGGTCTCGATATGGTCTCGGCCAATACCTCGACCTAATCGACCACCAACCTGGAATGAAATGAAACTCCGTTGGGAACCCATCACACTTGAATTACGCACCACCTTCCGTGTGGCGCATGGCGCCAGCGACCAGCGTCATAACGTCCTCGTCTTTCTCGATGACGGCGTGGGGGAAGCGGCAGCCGTGCCATACTATGGCGAGACTCAGCAAGGCATCATCGAGTATCTCAAATCCGTTCCGGATTTGGGCGGCGATCCATTTGATATGGAGTCGATTCTTGCAAAGCGGCCGGCTGGTTCACGCGCAGCGCGGTCTGCCATTGACGAAGCCCTGCACGATCTGTGGGGCAAAAAACTGGGGCAGCCCTTATACAAGTTATTCGGATTGAATCCAAACAACCTGCCGCTCACATCCTTCACCATTGGCATGGATGAGCCTGAAGTCATGGCAGAACAGGCGAAGGCATCGGGGCATCCGATTTTGAAGATCAAATTGGGGGGTGACAAGGATGAAGCGAGAGTCAAAGCAATTCGCGAGGCGACCAGTTCCCAGCTAAGAGTCGATGCGAATGCCGGATGGAGTCGTGAACAGGCCTTACAGATTATCCCGCGGCTAATGGAATATGAACTGGAATTTATCGAACAACCGCTTGCGGTGGATGATGTGGATGGCTATTTCTGGTTGAAGGATCAACTACGCGCTCAGCGAATTGATATCCCGATCTTTGCAGATGAGACTGCGAAGAACTCACATGATGTTGCCAGGCTTGCGGGCGCCATTGATGGCGTTGTTATCAAGACCATGAAGAGTGAAGGCATTCGCGAAGCCCTGCGGATGATACATACGGCCCGCGCCCATAACATGCGGATCATGTTAAGTTGCATGGTCGAGTCATCGGTAGGTGTCACAGCGGCAGCCCATCTGGCTCCGTTGTGCGATTATGCCGATCTGGATGGTCCGCTGCTGATTCGGAATGATCCCTATCAGGGGTTGAAATATGATGGCGCCAGGCTGACGTTGCCAGACGGCCCGGGCCTGGGAGTGGAGCGTGCGCAAGCTGCATAAAGTAAAGAGCCAAAGGCTTCTTGCCTCTGGCTCTTTTTTATTTTCAATTGTAGTTGGCTCGATGCTTCGATTATTTACATACTTGCCTGATTCTTATAAAATTTTTTCACACGGGCAATCATTTGATTCTTGGTCATCTTATCGGCGGTCTCCACTTTGACGAGTCGATCTTTCATGGCTTTGTGCTTTTTGAGCATCGACTCAAACTCGATCTTGGCCTTTCCCGGCCCCATGATGAAGATCGAAGCCGCATCCTTGAGCGCAGAAATGACCTGCTTGTAAAATCTGTTCAGCTGCACCCGGTAGCGATCGTTATGGTGCAGTTCGCTATCACCCTTTTGGGTGAGCTTGCCGCCAAGTTGGGTCCCACCGGAGTAGTGGTCTGGTGGTGTGATGTTGGAGGGAATGATGTCAACCCGGCTGCCTTCGTACCAGATGAGATACGCCTGCTTGTGGTCAATCCATAATCCGATTTGTCGATTCATACGACCTCCTTATCTGGGTATTGACTGTTAAAGTACGAGATGCCTGCCCTTGAATATTTATAGCACGCCTTTTATGAAAAATAAAATTTATGAAACGATGTCACCTCCATTTTATTAGAATCTGGGGAAGACCGCTCCCACCTTCTCCATATAGGAACGATATTGATCACCGAATTGTTCCAGCATTAATTTTTCTTCTGCGCGCACTCGCAAAACGTAAAAGAGAATGAAGACAACTAAGTTTGACCAGCCCGCGATCCAGTTCTGTAAGAGCAGCGGTTGGGCGATGACCCACAGCCATTGGGAGGCGTACATGGGATGCCGGATCACGCCGTAAATGCCGTTTGTGATCAACTCGTGTTTCTCACGAATTTCGAGCGTCGGTGACCAGTTGAGTCCCAGGTCTGCGTGCGCCCGCCAGAAGACAAGCAGCGCTCCGGCGAGAATGGCAACGCCCAGCCAGCCAGCCCAATTCGATAGCGAGTAGTTTGCAAAATCCAGCCAGGAGGTCGCCGCGTAGAAAATCGGAATAAAGAACATTGCCAAAAATAACAAGCCCAGCAAAATTTTTTCCTGGGTGGTCACTCTGCGGTTTGATTTTGGTGTTTTCCGCTGCTGCCGGCTGATTGGGGCTCGTATAGCCATTTCAGTAAAAATGGCGATGAAGTAGATGACTGTGAAAATATCCATGAGGTTAGTATAACCAAATTTAGACTTTTATTTATGGCTGAACCTTTCGGCCAGGTGTGATCGGCCACCATCGCATCTGTATACAAGACTAGCGATATGGATACTTTATTACTTTTTAATGAAGTGAGAGAGGATCCTGAATGATTCAGGCTTTATGCGAACATGAAGTTTAGAAAATTGTTATAAAGGCAAGCATGATCTTAAGTCTCATCTCAGAGTCACGGACTAACATGTGATTGTGAGGTGTGCTATGAATCTCTCTCATGCAAGAAATGCTTTGACATCCTTATACAAAATTGTGGAAGCCGGAGAGAAGGGGTATGCAGTTGTGGCTGCCAACGCTAAAAACCGGGCACTCAAAATACTTTTTCAGTCCTGCTCTCAACAACGCCATAAATTCAAAGAGGAAATCTTTGCAGAGCTACAGCAATTGGGCGGTCAAATCCGCCCGAAGGACAGTGTTCTGGGTATGATCCACCGGGGTCGTATCGACATCTTCTCTCATTTCACGATCGGTGATGAAAATGTGGAGAAAGTCCTGCTGAAGGAAGTATTGCTGGGTGAGCGAGTCGCTTTGCGTGCCTACGAACGAACTTTGAAAGAGGACCTGCCTCCCGAAGCCCATGCACTCGTTGACCGTCAGTTTCGGGAAGTTCGACAGACCGTCGATCAAATGCGGAGCCTGCGAGGACAAAACGGGAAACGACTGATGCTTCGCCTCTATGATACACGGAAGGATGCCGAACAGGCATTCCAATCCCTGACGGCGGCTGGAATTCCACAGGCGGACATTAAGATCGAAGACTACCACCCGCCCGCGCTTGAACCATCGGAGAGCCCACCAACGACTTTACTGGAAACAATTCTGTCTGGCGTTGTGGGGGGTGAGATATGGGGTGTCGTAGTTGGCGTTTTAGCAGCGGTGTCTATTCTGGTCATAGCGGCACTTAATGGAGAGCAGGCTTCAACCCTGGTTGTTCTGCTTGCCTTGTTTGCCTTAATGGCACAGGGGGCCCTGGTCGGAGGCGTGATCGGTCTCTTTATTGGCTGGGGCGTGACCAGCCAGGACCGTTACGTTGCCGAGACCGTCAAACAGGGTGAGGCGCTGATGCAAACCTGGATCGATGAGTCTCTGGCTTCGAAAGCCTGGCAGATCATGAATCAGGTCGCGGTAGCGGCACGCGCAAGGCATGCCAGCGAATCTCCAGCTTGAGAAGGGATTGGCTCTCGCTCGGATGGAACCCCTTATTCAGCCTTTTCAACTACCACTGTAGCTTCCGTCAACAGCGCTGCAATCGCGCCGATTGCGGCGAGTTGAGGGGCGATCAACGCTCCCACCACGCCAAAGGTCAAGGGAATTTCAAAGACAACCTTGCCTTCCTTGTCCTTGATTATCACCCGGCGGATGTGCCCCTCTTTAAGGAGGTTTTTGATTCGCGCGATCAGATCCTCGCCGTTCACTCGAAATTCTTCTGTGCGAAATTTTTCATCTGGCATATGGCCTCCAATGGTAATAAAGATGTCATTTCCATCTACGCTTGCGGGCAATGGAAGTTGCTTGCCTCACTCAAACCATTTTTCGTCCAGCGGAGCCCATTCATTGGATTGGTCGGCGCGATCGGCCCAGTTTTCCTTTCCACTCCATGATTCGATCTGTATGGCGTATATGGATGTGGATCGCAACTCCTTATCGGTGATCTCGCGGAATTCCACGCCAGCCGTCATTTTGGGGAAGTATTTTCCGATCAGGCCATAGAGCAATCGACGCGCTGCGGCTGGATCTGTTACCACTCGAGCCGTGCCATATACGACCACACTGCGGAATTGAAGAGAAAACTCCAACGCCACATTGG
>Ga0075418_10001893_pt1 | contig 23800 bp, 28 predicted proteins | sample SoiMetdeltSBSDD2_FD_81776 | JGI IMG/M metagenome (GOLD analysis project Ga0075418, IMG submission 81776) | Bulk soil microbial communities from a Populus tree surrounding site in Tennessee, USA - Soil MetaG P. deltoides SBSDD2 | ecosystem: Environmental > Terrestrial > Soil > Tree plantation...
CGCTTCCCGGTGGAGACGGGGACCACCGTTATTGCCACATCACCCAACGGAACGGCGGTCGTGCTCCGCAACGCTGAGTCGAAAAAGGTATGAATGCGCCGAATCGATGTGACGAAGAGCGAGATTCAAGTGAAGGGTGCGGAGCCTGACACGAGTCTTGCCACCTTTTCCTCTGACGGCAAACAGTTCTCCGTCGCTGACAAGGACAAATTGTTGCGCATAGGAGCGACCGATGGCTCGACGCCGGTTCGCGTGCTGGAACATCCGAGCGATGCACCCCACGAAATTTTGTTCTCCCATGACGGGCGGCAGATTCTCATGGCGACCGAAAGCGGCAAGGTACGCGTCTATGATACGGCGACAGGCGAGATCGCCTGGGAATTGGCCGCACACAAATTCACAGTCAACGGTATCGCGCTTGACCCGGACGGTGTCCGGCTGGCGACCACGAGTCTCGATGAGACCGTTGGGCTGTGGGATCTCACCACGCGTCGCAAGTTGGGCAGTTACGGAAAAAGTTCTCTTGGCTACCGGGCCGTGACTTTTTCGCGCGACGGCAGACGCATCGCTGCAGTCGCGGGGGAGAATTTAGTCCAGGTGTGGGATGTGGCGTCCAAACGAGAAGTAGCGCGGTTCAAAAAGACAGAGCGCATAATGACGGTACGCTTTGCCGTTGATGATCGAACGCTCATCATCACCACAGCGCACCAACTCAGTCTCTACCGCGCGCCAACCTTTGCGGAGATTGACGGGGCGGAACCGCGTGCGTTTAAGAACCCATAGTTGTCCGCAGCATCTTTCCGAGCATCGGCAGCACCGCAACCACATTGGGCCACCGTCGGTGTGGAGCGTTCACGGCTTACTGCTTCTGATAGTCAAGGAAGACGCCGGGAAACTTGTAGTTGTGTCCTTCCTTCAGCGTTCCAAGGAATTGAACCACCTCCTGCGTGGCTGCCGGGCTGCCGATGGAGAACTTCTTCCCGTCGGCTGTCCTGAAGATCGAGTAACAGGGGTGACGTTCTTCAACAGTGGCTTTGCACGGAGACATCGCTTTGATCTGTTCGGCGGTTTCGTAATCGGGCATCGCCGTGTCGGCGGATTTCTTCCCTCCGGATGTAGCGCAGCTTGTCAGAAGCATCGCGCTCGCAAGGATGCCTGGAAATGCCAGGCTGGTGAATGTCTTTTTCATAGAGAATTGGACGGCAAAAGCGCTGGTTTGCTCTCAACGCCGCCTGACGACCTCAGCTCGGCGGCCATTAGATGTCCGTGGGGTTGCCAAGTGTCTCGTTGAACCCGACCGCAGCCTTGACGAGGCGACGCACGACCCCAGCGCTGACTTCCTCGTTCTCGCGCAACTCGACTGTGGCCATCTCGTACTTGCCGCTCGGCTTCATGCGCCCTTCGATTTCGCGCAGGCGCTTGCCACGCCAGAAGCCGAAGAGCACCCGATGATCTTCAGCGCGGATGAGAAGCAGAGGCCCGTTTGACAGGTAGACCAGATGCCCCCACTTGACGACTTCGTCCAGGTTTGCGCTGGCGACGACTGCAGCTCGCAGCCCCTGCACAGTGACGCGCTGCCATCCGGAGAGGGCGTCCACATAGGCATCAGGGCTTGCAGCTGGGATTGACTTTTTCATTGCGGCATACGGCTTACTTCTTCCTCGAAATAACTGCCGCAATCACGATGCCCAGTGCCAGCAGGGCGCACCCGACTACAAAACTGGTGCCTAAACTCCGCAAGGTCTGCGAAGTCACTTCGGTGAAGTTATAGGTAACCATGTCGGCCCGCGCGACAGAACCGAAATGCGTGATGAATGCTGCGGTCAGCAAGTGTTTGAATCGGTGGCTCATAATTGTTGGTGGTGTGCGTAGCGGCCTATCGACGCAATCCCGCCACGGCGAGAGACCCGGCCCGCGGGATGCGCCGATTGCAATCCCGATCCGATCGGGACCGGGTTCGCTGCGGATGGTAAGGCGGTGGTTTCGGCTTCGAGAACACGAGCGAGAATGTGTCGCCATCCCTACAGCCCGCACCGGTGGGCCTCTGCATCGTGACAGTGAGAAACAGTCTGTCCGTCTGAACGTAAACCTTCTTGAAACGCCTGCCGTTCCTGAGCGCAGTAGCTGTGATCCTTTGCTCAGTCATTGAACTGAAATGCGCTACCGGAAGCGCATCGGTGGTCAACTCGCCTACGACCTCAAGAAACTTCCATCCCTCCGTCGCGTAACCTCGCTTCACAGCGGCGACTACTGACATTCTACGACCCTCAAACTGTGTCATGAGCTTAATCATCGCGTAATGCCGCTTAACAGACGGTCTGCCTCATATTTGACGCATAGTTCTGGTCATTGAGCGAGGGGTCAAGGCGATTGCGTCACCGGCCAGCGCGGGCGAAATCGGAACCTTCGGTGCCATTGCCAGGGCGCGCGGTTTCCGGTAAATCATGGGCGTGAACCTCTCGAAGCTGAACACGATGTTCTTTTCGTGCAACGTCCTGTTGCTCGGGGCCGGGGCGTATCTGATATGGCAGCAACGAACACCGAAGGCAGAGCTTGCTGAAGTCGCCCGACCAGAGCCGATTACGACGAAGCGGAGCGCTCTTCCCACGGTCCGCCCAAAGCCTTCGGTCCAGGTCGTTACGGTGACGAAAGAGTTTCGGTGGCGGCAATTGGAGTCCGAGGATTATCGCGCCTACATCGAGCGGTTGCGGTCGATCGGTTGCCCGGAGCAGACGATTCGTGATCTCGTGATCGCCGACCTCGACAAGTTGATGGCGCCGCGGCTGGAGGCATTGAACGGCCGGCGAGCGGATCTGCAGTTTTGGCATTCGGAGGAAGAGGAACTCATCAACGACCGCGACCCGCGCGCGATAAGCAAGGCGCAACGCGAAGTGGACCGCGAGAAGCGCGCGGTGATCGAGGAATTGCTCGGCGTGGACCTTGTGCGCGAACGGATGCGCCTGAGAGGCGAGCAGGATTATTACGAGCGGCGCCTCGGTTTCCTGTCGGAAGATCGCCGCACGGAGCTGCGCAAAGTCCTGGAGCGTTACGACGAACTTGAACAAAGCATTCGCGAGAAGGAGTGGGACGAAGGCCAGCCGCTTGGCCCGCAGGATCGCGCGCAGTTGCGCAAGCTGCGCCAGGACAAGCAGGCCGAGCTGGATGCGTTTCTCAATCCCTCGGAGCGCGAGCAGTACGGTTTGTGGATGTCCGAGTCGGCGAACGCCGTGCGAAGCGCGACCTATGGCATGGAGATCACGAAGGAAGAGTTCGTAGTGATTTACGAAGCACAGAAAGCGTTCGATCAGCAATGGGGAAACAGTGATTTCGAAATGATGGACGACGCGGCGCGGCAACGCTGGCAGACCGCGCGCGAGCAAATGGAAACCGACCTGCAACGGCAACTCGGGACGGAGCGCTTTGCCGAATACAAGCGCGGACAGGATCCGGATTTCCATCAACTGAGCGCGGCCACCACGCGTTTCAAGCTGCCAAAGGAGACAGCGAAAAAAGCTTACGATGTGAAGCGGGCCTTCCTCGAAGTTCAGCAGTCGATGGATGCAAACGCGTCGCTCTCGGTGGAACAGAAGCAGCAGGTGCTCCAGACCATGCAGCAGGAAAGCGAGCGCACCATGCGCAGTATCCTGGGTGAGAATGCGTTTCGATATTATTTGCGCACGGGCGACGCGAGTTGGTTGCAAACAAGCGGATGAGCGAAGTCCCTCCAGGTGGGATTTTTGCGTGGTTTGAAAATCGGACCATCGGCCGAAAAGTCTGCGAAATTCCCAGTAAAGTCGCAGTTTCGGGTGGTCCGATGGTCCGGAAAAAGTCCGATTTTTGTCGTCATTGAGCGGCCGTCGTGGGTGTTGAGTTTGGCGCGGATTCCTCCTTCGGCAGCGGGAGCACCGGTTCGGCGCAAAGTTGATCCAATCGCGCGCGCGTGATGCGCATCAGGTCCATGAGTTCGCGATGCTCCAGGTATTTGGGAACGCGCAGGTCGATTTCAGCTTCGTACCTTTGCAGTCGTTTCGCGAGCATTTCGATTTCCTGCTCGCGCGTGCCGAGATACTTCGCATAGACCGCCTCTGCTTCCACCGAGCGCAGCGCATCGATTTCGTTTTTGTATTTCTGCCCCCACTCTTTGAGTGTGGAGCGTGAGACGTTGAGCTGGGTTTCGATTTGCGCGTAGGTAACGCTGCGGGCGCGGGCTTCAATGAATTGGTTGATGGTATCCTGGTTGTGCATAACAGTGATGAGTTAAGAGTTCAGAGTTAAGAATTGGTTGGTTGGAGGTTGATGTAGGTTTGTTGAGGTCGGGCCATTGGAGCCGGTTGCCACTCGCGCGCGGCGTTCACGACTTTGCGCATCCGGTCGAACCAGTAGGCGGCGCGGTCTCGCGCCACTTTGCGAGGGGGGCGGCGCCGGTTGCCGGGGCGGTTCGGGATGCTCAGGTTGAGTTGATTTGTTGTGAGAGCGCTTGTCGCGTCTCCGTTTTGCAATGACGTATTTATTTTCATACGCCTGCAATCTTACGGGATGGGGTTGGACGAGTATTGGGTAACCCCCACTAAATAATTTTGGATTTATTTTGCGTCCGGGAGCACTGTATGGCACGACGGTTGCTGTCGCGTTTCGTTGCGAATTGATGCAGTGAGCGCACCGTACGCGCCTCGTGAATTATTTGCGGATGGATGCATTGTGGGTGCAAACGCGGGGTGGAGAGCCCTGTATGTCCCTTATGATCAGCAAAAGAGACCGGCCCGAAGGAACGAGCCATATGAAAGGAGTCATACTTTGCGTGTGCTTAATCAGTATCGTTTTGGGGTGCTCCAATGATAAGCGTGTGCATGAGACATTGGCCATGCGTCAGATCACCGCGGAAGGCGCTGCCATCGGAGCAGTTGTTGCTCAACTTAAGAGCAAGGGGGTCGCTCCATTTTCCGCGGAGACATTTGTGAGCGAGTATCAATCGTGGTTCAGCCACTCATGGCAAATTGAAACGAATGAGCAGTGCTTGGCACTGAGCCGTCAAGGAAAGTGCCGCTGGGTAATCGATGCCAAAGAGGGAATAGTGCGTTCCGCTGGCGTTGCTGATCTTCAGCATACGAACGTGCTAGATGTTTTCAAACATGTTGATTTTTTCAAAGCCAATGGTCGGGGCGAATGCGCCCGCGGTTGACGCAGAAACGGCGGCGGAGATTAACAAGGAGTGGACCAAGGTTTGGGATTACGTCAGGCAAACAAGCAAGGAGTAGAATGCTAACAGGCGCACTCGCGATGTTCGGTGGTCCCGGCGGGGACTGGGGCGCGGCCGGCGCATTGGTCCCAGGTTCGGCGCAGCAAATCGCGGCTGTGGGCGAGGTAGTGGCGGTCTGGGGAGAAAACTTCTAACGTAATTGTGCCGTCGTAGCCTTTTGACTGGAGGGTGCGAACGTGGTGCGCGACGTCTACGGTGCCGGTCCCCAACGGCAAGTGGAGATCGGCGGAACCGCCTTTGTTGTCGTGCATGTGGACGTGCTTCAGGCGTGAGCCATAGGCGGCCATGATTTCATCGGTGGTGTTGAACTCGGTGAGGAGGTTGCAATGGCCGATGTCGAGGTGCAGACCTACTTCGGGAAGCGGATCGAGCAATTCACCGAGTTGCTTTGCGGTGTTAAATGAGCCGGGAAGATTTTCGATCATTACGCCGACGCCGCAGTCGCGTCCGGTTTGAATCAGGTCGCGAAGGCTGAGGAGGTTGCGAGCGATGACGAAGCTGCGCTCGTGCATGGGCGCGTTGCGATCGGGGTGAACGTTCATCCACTTGATTCCCAAATGACAAAACGCGTCGAGACAGCGTTTCAATTCCTCCACGGCGGCCCGACGAATGGACTCGAACGGGTTTGCGACCGGGAGGTAGTAGGCGGTGTGCCCGATGGCTTCCATGCCGTGTTCGCCCAGGGCATGTCGAATTCGTTCCGGGTTGATGCGGTGACACGCGGCTGCGGGTGGCTCCAGAGTAAGATCGATGAAGTCCATCCCCAGTTCGGCCATCCACTCGATCTCCGAGACAACGTCGCGCCCCGGATGATTCATCGCTCCGATCAACATAATCGTTTTTTCGGCTCAGATTTCGAGCACTTTGTCCACGGGCAGGCGCCCGGCAAACCAGTTTCGCGAATCCAGAAGGCGGATGCGGGCGTCTTCCTCTTTCTGAGAGAGTGGCTTGGCAGGTTCCAGATGTAAACGGCGTTTCAAGCCTTCCGGCAGTTCGGCGGCGCGTTGAGGGCAGAGCCAGCCGAACAAGGTCAGCAGCGCGCGAAGGACCGGCGCATCGTCGCCGAGATGGCGAAGAATGCGCGACCAATCCAGACGCGGACCGACCGCGTAGAGGAGGTTCAACAAATCCGGCCAATCCGAATGGTCACGTTGCAAAACGTACATTTTGCACCAGAGCAACTCTTCAGGCGCGATGACCTTCAGGGGTTCCCCGCGCACGGTGAGTTCGGTTGCGCTTTTAAACCACGCTTCAGCGGATTCGGTGCGGCGATTGGCCATGGCCCAGATCAAGTCGACGATCGTGCCGTCGCGGAAGCCGCGATAAATCCAGCCGCGGTCGTAGGCGAGTTGATCATAATAATCTGTGAAGCCGGCGCGAGTGATGGCATCGATGAACGCCTGGCGCTGGTGCGGCAGAACGTAGAAGTCGATGTCCTTGGTGTTACGCCAGCGACCGGTGTAGGCCGCGAGGGCGAAGCCTCCACCCAGCATGAACGGCAAGCCGGTCGTGCGGGCGACGGCGATTGCGTCCCTATAAACCTCCCACTGATCGTCGGGGATCAGGTCCATCCAGGGTTGCGCGCCGCGCTCTTGCGGAAGGCTGCCGGCGGTCGCATCCGCTTCCACCAGCGCAAAATCAGATGCACTCACAGGACAACTTAGCCGTTGATTATTTCTCCGCCATTGGGGTGAAGAACCTGTCCAGTGATATATGATGAATCGTCGCAGGCGAGGAAGACGAAACAGGGCGCGACCTCGGCGGGTTCACCTGGGCGCTTCATAGGCACATCGGAACCAAATTCGCTGACGTGTTTTGCCGAGAAGGTGGCCGGGATCAACGGGGTCCAGATCGGGCCGGGCGCGACTCCATTCACGCGGATGCCTTTCTCCACAAGCGCCTCGGAAAGCGAGCGAGTGAACGCGACGATGGCTCCCTTGGTCGCGGAATAATCCAGCAGGTGCGAACTGCCGCGGTAGGCGGTCACGGACGTCGTGTTGATGATAGTTGATCCACGTTTGAGATGCTTGAGTGCCGCCTTCACGAAGTAGAAATACGAAAAGATGTTCGTGCGAAACGTGCGCTCCAACTGAGCGCGGGTGATTTTCCGGATGTCCTCCTGCGGATGTTGCTCCGCGGCGTTGTTGACGAGCACATTGAGCCGACCAAATTTCTTGATCGTGTCCGCCACCATTTTCTTGCAGACGCTCTCATCGCCAATATCTCCCGGCAACTTGAGGCATTTGCGGCCCTCTTGCTCGACTTGCCGTTGGGTCTCTTTCGCGTCCTTGTGCTCATCGAGGTAGCTGATGGCAACGTCGGCGCCTTCCCTGGCGAAGAGAATCGCCACCGCACGGCCGATGCCGCTGTCGCCGCCGGTGATCATGGCAACCTGGCCCTTGAGTTTTCCTGAGCCGCGATACTCGCGCCGCTCGGCGAGAGGGCGCGGCCGCATTTTGGATTCGCGACCGGGCTGCCGGCGCTGTTCCTGGGCAGGGTTGACTTTCCTTTTTTGACCGGTCTTCGGCATCCTTTAGCGGCGCGCTGGGACAGCGGGCCCTACCACCGCCTCACACGCGGTCGTGAATTCCGGTGACGCCGGCTTTGCTGGCGCAATGGGCGCAGCAATAGAAGGATCCCTCGGCCTCGATGCCGTGCCCGATGATCGTGCAATCACAGTGCCCGCACTTTGGGGCAAGCGCGTGGATCGCGCATTCGAAGCAATCGAAATAGTGCGTCTCACCATGGACGGTTATCTCTAGCGGTTTATCGTAGTCATTTCCGCAAACTTCGCATTCGTGCATACAATCCTCCTCTACTCGGTCTTTCCAGTGTCACGTCGCAGGGCTTCGCGCGTGCCCTCGACCATGCGGTCGTGCTCGGCGTCCATCACTCCGCCTTCGACGAGTTTTTCGGCATCAGTTTGTTCATCGTGCGCAGGCACTTTTTCCGCGCTCCGGCCCCGGGTGCCGCGCACGGTCTCCCGCAATTCGGCATGAGAGCGGTTCCGAGGCGCTTCGGGGTCGCTGACCGTCTCTCCGCCGCCGGTCAGTTCGTGTTTTGCCTGGTCGAAATCGCTTTGCAAGACATGGTGCTCGGAGCGCCCGTTGATCAGGGCGATCTCCCGCGCTCGCTTCAAAACCATTTCGCGGGTCACGGTGCCCATGCCACGCGCGTGCTCTGTGAGCCGACCTTCCTCGATTTGGTCCCTTTTCATAGCCCAAGGTACGGGGGGAGACTGCATCAACAATAGGGCGAAAGCCCTAAGTGCTTATGGAGGGCGAGGTTGGGCATACTCTAAGCAAGGCCACTTATCTGTTGGAAAAGCCGTTGTTTTCCTGTTGCGGCCTGTTGTAAATTAGAAGTGCAGACGAAAAGTCTATGAGTTCACGAAGGACATCGCTCGTGTTGCTGGCGTTGAACATCGCGTTCCTGGCGACAATCGGTTACATGGCTTATCTGCTGACGATCAGTCCCCCCCAGGTGCTCGTCAACAAGCCGGTCGTGGTCACCAATACCGTGCGGCAGATCGCGGTGCGAAAAATCAACGCGACGAACCTGCTGGCGGCTTTGGCAAGCCGACCGGCGAATTGGGCGGCCCTCGAGTCCACCAATTACGTGACTTACATCAATAACCTGCGCGGGTTCGGCACGCCGGAGGAAACCATCCGTGACATTATCCTGACGGACATCGCCAAGACCTACACGCGCCGCAAGGCGGGCCTTCGCGCCCAAAGTGGGGGTTATCGCTGGTGGCAGACCAGCGAGACCGGCGAAATGGACGATGACGGCGATCCCGCGTTGAAAGAGCAACTGAGCCAAATCGACGCCGAGCAGCACGCGCTGGTGCAGGAATTGTTGGGCGTCGATTTCGATGTTGAGATGGCGCGTTATTGGGGCGGCGACGATTACGAGGATCGCGCCTACGGCTTCCTGGCTGAAGACAAGCGGACGAGGGTCTCTGAGCTTCAGGAGCAGTTCGATGAATTGGAACGCGAGATCTACGACCGCTCGAAGGGGTTCCTGGTGGATAAAGACCAGGAGCAGTTGCGCCAGTTGCAACAGCAACGTGAGGCTGAATTGGCGAAAGTGATGACCCCTGAGGAGTTGGAGGAGTTTCACTTGCGCAACTCACCGACGGCTGCGGCCTTGCGCGCACAGTTGAATGGCTTCAACCCCAACGCGGAAGAATTCCGCCGCATTTTCCGGCTGCAAAAGACTTTCGATGACCGCTTCAACAATGCGTTCGACCTGAGCGACCCGGCGCAGGCCGAAGCTCAGTCCGCGGCGCAGGAACAGGCGCAGCAGGCCCTCAATGAGGAAATCCGGCGCACGCTTGGTTCGCAACGTTACGGCGAGTATCAGCGTGCGCAGGACGCTGACTACCGCGCCCTTGTCCAGTTCACGGATCGATTCGAAACTTCTCCCGCGCTGGCGAATCGCGTCTACGACATGAAGGCAGAGGCAGAGCGGCAAAAGGTGCGAGTGGAATCGGACACAAACTTAACGCCGGAACAGCGGGCGCAGGCGCTGGGCGCGATCTCGCAGGAAACCGAGCGGTCGGTCGTTCAGCTCATGGGTGGCGCAAACAGCGAACTCTGGCAGGCGTATCAAAAGACCGGCATCCAATGGATTCGCGGGCTGAGCGATTCGGATTTCATTGCGCAGACCGATTTCGAAGAACCTGCCGTCGTTGCTCCGGCGCCAACGCCACGGTTGTTCCCGTTCCTTCCGCAACAGCCGCCGCTTCCGCCGCAACGGTAAGCTGCTTCGTTGCGCCGGCTTCTTGGGGCATGGCCACAAGCAGAATGAAGCAGGTGCGCTTTGCGAGACTCCTTGAAGTCGGAGGAGAGCCTCGGGTACATCTTCCCTTCAGCGATCCGGAGAAGGATAAGAGTTTCATGCGCGCCGCGAAAGAGGAGCGGGTGGTTACGATCAAACAGGACCCAACGAGCAAACAAAAAGATTTCGGCATCGTCGGCTTCCTCAAGGAGAGATTCGCAACCTATCTCGTCTTTCCACGATCGCTTCGCGAATACAGCGGTGAGCGGGTGATCGGAATTAAATACGACGTCCTGAAATCAGCAGATGTGGCCGCATCAGGCGATATTCCCAGGCAGAAACCTCCCGAATCAAAGAAGCAAAAGCCCAAACCGCAGCCAAAAAGTTTCTCAGTTCACGTGCGCGTCACCTCCGTCGCAGAAAAGGAGATCGAAGTCACTGCCTGGACGCAGGCCGAAGCCAAAACGAGGGCTCTCGCGGAACTGAAAGCCGCATCCGACGAGCACACGAAGGTCGCGGTCGTCAGTGCGCGCCAATTGAAGTGATTACGTTTTGGCGCGTGAGACCTCAGCTCGCGCAGCCGGTTCAAGCAACTCGCGCTGCCATTTCATCAGTTCGCCCTGGTGTGCCTCCCAATCCTTGGCCAGCAGGACGAGCATGGCGCGGCTGGCGATGACCGTTGGATCGATGCCCAATTCGGCGGCAGCGCGATCGCGGCGCCTTTCCAGGTCGTGCATGCGGCGTTTTTCGCTTTCGCTTTGGCGGTAGGGTGAGTTCCGAATAATTCCTGGCAACTCCTTTGCCGCCAACCCCTTCGCCACTGCTTTGATAATCCCTTCGCGCCGGCGCGGCGACAGATGTTTTGGCAAGTGCCGCGTCTCCACACCGCTGCTGGAAATTGCGTGCTGCGCCAGATGCACCATCGTGTCGGGCGGAAGAATAAAGAAAGGAGGGCGGTTTGACTTGATCGCTTCGTGCTCGCGCCAATGCCACAGTTCACGCAGGACGGCGAGCGCGGTGGGGGAGAGCTGGTGGCTGCCCTTGACACGCCAAACGGCCTCCGGGTCGGGCGAGCGAAGCTGTGCGCAATCCTTGATTAGCGTCTCGCACATTTCGCGGTGCCACTCGAGACGACCTTTCTGCCTCAATTGATCGCGCAGAGTGTCGGCCACCTGGTTGAGATAGCGCGCGTCGTTGCGCGCGTACTCGGCCATGCGCTCGGTCAACGGCCGCCGCGCCCAGTTGGCTTTCTGCGGGCCCTTCTCCAGCCGGATATTCAGGAACCGCCAAACGAGATTGTTCAGACCGAACTCCCGAATGCCGAGCAGCCGGCTCGCGAGCATCGTGTCGAAAATTGCGCGCGGAATGAAATTCAGGTTCTTGCGTAGCAGTCGCAGGTCGTAATCGGCGCCATGCATGATCGGCTCGTGCCGCTGCAACTCCTTCAGCAACGGGTCAAGGTTGAGGCGCGCCAGCGGATCAACCAGCGCGTCCTCGCCTTCAATCGTAATCTGGATCAGGCAGAGCTTCTCGGGATAGGCATGCAAACTGTCTGCTTCGGTATCGAGGGCCACCCATTTTGCTTGCCTCAATCCCGGAAGAAACCCTGCAAGCTTCTCGTCCGTGTCAATCACTGGCCAATATAGAACAAAACTCCGCGGCGAAAAGAAAGTTTGGTGTGAAAATGGCAGGTTAGGCCGCCAAATCCTCCGCCGCGCCGAAGCCCTCGAGCTGTTTGATGCGGATGGGGTGGCGGAGTTTTTTCAGCGCCTTGGCTTCGATTTGGCGGACGCGCTCGCGCGTGACGTTGAGCTGGCGCCCCACTTCCTCCAGCGTGCGCTCGTAGCCATCCTTCAGTCCAAACCGCAGTTCCAGGACCATGCGTTCGCGTTCGCTGAGTTCGGACAGAACTTCGACGAGCCGCTCCTGGAGAAAGTGGTAGTTGGCCTGCTGAAATGGATTTTCGACGACGGTGTCCTCGATGAAATCCGCGACGCTGGCTTCGCCGTTCTCACCCGCGGGCGCCTCGAGCGAGACGGTTTGGTGGGCGGCGCGCAACGCGACACGCACCTTCTCCAGGGGCACGTGCAGTTCTTCGGCGACTTCCTCATCGGTCGGCTCGCGCTCCAGCTCTTGCGAAAGGTGCATCTTCGCTTTGATCACCTTGTGCAGCGTTTCGATCATGTGCACCGGCAGGCGAATGGTCCGGCTGTGCTCTGAAACCGCGCGGCCAATCATCTGGCGAATCCACCAGCTTGCGTAGGTGGAAAACTTGAAGCCCTTGCGATATTCAAATCGCTCGACGGCTTTCATCAGGCCGATATTGCCTTCCTGGATCAAATCCAGAAACGGCACGCCGCGATGCACGTAGCGCTTGGCAATCGAAATCACGAGGCGAAGGTTCGCCTCCACCATTTCGGCCTTGGCTTTGTTGAGCGCGTCGAGATGCCGCTCAATGCCTTCGCAGACCGCGAGGTACTGTTGGGCGGGCATGCGCACCAGTCGCTCGAGGGCAGCAATGCGTTGCACCTCATCCTGCTTGCGCGGGCTCAGCCGCCGAAACTCACGCTGGATATTCGACGCGATGGAGCTCATTTCTTCGAGCACGCGCGGCTGATAGGAAAACTTTCGCAGCACGTCGTGAAGCTTGCGCTCGTTCGCTGACGGCCCGCGCTGTTTGCGCGCAACGCCCTTGCTATATCGTTTGTCCAGAGCGCCATCGAGTTTGCGCACGATCGGCATGATGCGGCGCAACGCTTTCAGATGGCGCTCGCGGTCCTCGACTTTGCTTTCGTCGACAAGGCGATCGAAACGCTCCTTAGGCGGAACCGACAAAAGTTTTTCGGCCAGGGCGAGATGCTCCTTCGCGGTGAATCCAAACTGATAGAGTAACTGCCGAAATTGTTCCTCTGCGTCTTCGATGCGCATCGCGATCGAAACTTCCTGCTCGGGCGTCAGCAGCGGCGAGCGGGCCATCTCGCGCAGGTAAACGTTGACCAGATCATCGAGGCCGTCGGCACTTTCGTGTTCTACCGAAGGTGCGGGCGCCTTCTTAAGCGGTGTGGATTCCGGAGCAACCTCAATACCCAGACCGCGCAGTTCCTTGCACACGAGGTCCAGTTCCCCATTGGCCTTCTCCGGACAGACTTCACGAACATCGGCGTGGGTGAGGAAACCCTGGTCGCGGCGAATGGCGAGCAGCGCCTCAATGTGGGCAGGCCGCGCCGGCGCGGGCCGTTGATGGGCCCGCCGAGCGGGTGCGCCTTTGTCTTTCGCGGCGCCGCGGGTGCTAATAGCCGGCGTCCTCTTGATAAATGTATTGTCGGAACGCCGGGGTATTTACTTGAATACGGCAGATGAAGGGTCGGCAGTCCAAAATCGCCCGAAAAACCAAAGAAACGCAGATTAGTCTGCGGCTGAACATCGACGGCAAAGGGGAATCGTCGATTTCCACTGGAATTCCCTTCTTTGACCACATGCTGACGCTCTTTGCCAAACACGCCGTCGTCGATCTGGAACTCGACTGCAAAGGCGATCTGGAAGTCGATGCCCACCACACAGTCGAAGACTGTGGAATCGCGTTGGGACAAGCCTTCACAGAGGCGCTCGGCGACAAGACAGGCATTCGCCGGTACGGCGCGGGTTTCGACCCCAAAAATCCCTTAAGTGGCGAAGCCTATGTGCCGATGGATGAATGTTTGGCCCGGTGCGTCGTGGATTTCGGTGGCCGGCCCATGTTCGTTCCGCGTGGGCTGGATCGAATGGCTTTCCAGCCTATTAAGGGCGACACGGCGATGGAGTTCCGCTTCGGTTTGGCCCGCGAATTTTTCCAGGGATTCACCAACGAAGCTCGTTGTAACCTCCACCTCGAACTGCTCTACGGCGAAGAGCCCCACCACGTTTGCGAAGCGCTGTTTAAGGCCTTTGCGAAGGCCGTGGACATGGCCTGCCAGCATGACCCACGCATTGCCGGAAAGCTGCCCAGCACGAAAGGGACGTTGTAAAGTTCCCCTGAATACGCGACTTTGGGCTCCCGTCGAAACCATGGCGACGCAGCACGATAACTCCTCGGTCAGCGATGAAAAGCTGGTCAAGGCCGCCCAACGTGGCGACATGCCTGCTTTCGAAGAGCTGGTGGCGCGGCACCGGGACAAAATTTATGCCCGTGCTTTCAGCATGATGCGCAGTGAGGAGGATGCGGTTGATCTTTCTCAGGAAGCGTGGGTGAAAGGCTGGCAGCGGCTGAAGCAGTTCCAGGGCGACTCAAGTTTTGTCACCTGGATGACGCGGATCGTGATCAACCTCTGCCTGGACCAACTGCGCAAACAAAAGCGGCAGCGGGCAGAGTCGATCGAGTCGCTGGAAGAAGATTCCGGCGGGGTGGAGCGGCAAATGCCGGTAGTAACGACGAACCCGACGGCGGGCCTGGAACGGCAGGAATTGCGGCAGCGGATTGATAAGGCCCTGGGGCAGCTTTCGTATGAGCACCGCACCGTATTGATTCTTCACGAGTTTGAGGAATTAGAATACAAAGAGATCGCAAAGCGCATGGAATGCTCGATCGGGACTGTGATGTCCCGCCTGTTTTACGCGCGGCGCAAAATGGCGAATTTGATGGCAAGTTATAAGAGAGAGGAAATGAGTTAGAATGAATCAGGATCTGGCATTGAAGTATCAGGCGTTCGTCGACGGCGAGCTGCGCGAGGCAGAAGCTCGCCATGTGGCCCAACTCCTGGAGACTGACCCCGAAGCGCGCGCGCTCGTCGCCGAGTTGCGCGACACTAAAACTTTGCTCGCCGGCAACGAACCGCAACTGCCCCTGCCCGAGAGCCGCGATTTTTACTGGAGCAAAATCCAACGCGACATCCAATGCCTCGAAGCGGAGCCGCGCAGCGCCGGCGGCTGGTTCGCGGCCCTTGCCGGATGGCGCCGCTTCCTGGCACCGCTCGCCGGCGTTGCCGTAATTACGTTTTTGGCGATGGTCGCGGTGCGCTTTTACAGCCCCGCGCCGGTGGACTATCTGGCCGAGATTGAGAATCTTTCGGAAGAAAGCACCGCTTACTCTTTCCGTTCCGGTAACATGTTTGTCGTGTGGACGCAGGATCGAGACGTGACAAGCGACGACAGCCAGCTCAAATTCATCGATTACAACGACGCAGTCGCACAATGAACGTCAATCTCTGGAAGTGGTTCGCGCGAATCTTCGTGGTCGCTCTCCTGACCGCCTCGTCTGCGCTGGCGGAAGACCTGAAAATCGAAGCCAGACTGATTTGGGGAACCAACGACGATAAGTCTCCCGACCCCACCCATAAGCTCATCGACGCAAAAACGGCGGAGACTTTGCGCAAGGTCTTTGCCTGGAAAAACTATTATGAGGTGAGCCGCACCAATGGGACCGTTCCCAGTCGCGGGACGAACTCATTTACCGTCAGCAAGCATTGCACGATCGAAATCGCGGAAATGGAAGGACCGAAGGTTGGAGTGCTGTTGATAGGCAAAGGTAAGCCGCAAAACCGCACGATTAAGGCATTGAGCCGCGGCGAGTCATTTGTGCTGGGTGGGGATGTAAAAGATGGCAGCGCGTGGTTTGTGATTATTTCGCAGTTGGATGAGAAGGCGGCTGCGGCGGTGGCGAACACGGCAAAAAAGGAGGATACGAAGACAACGAATCCGCCTTCGGTTAAGGCAACAAATACGGCTTCGAAATAGTCGTTTCACGGCCAACACAAACAGGGAACAATGGAGGAGGTATGAGAATTCACGTCTGGATTCTGGCGCTGCTTGCCTGCTGCTCGGCGGCATGGGCGGCCGAAAGCAAAGCATTGAAGAAGACGAGCCTCGCGGCCACCGAGCAATTGTTTGCAGAGCCAAAAGTTTTTGAAGTCTCCATCGAAATTCCACAGGCGCAACTCGACGCGCTGAAACGGGAACCGCGCGTTTACGTCAAAGCCACGATCAAGGAGGGCACGAACGTCTTCGCCAACACGGGCTTCCGCTTCCGAGGCACCAACATTTCAAGCAAAACGCCTCGGCCGTCCTTCACCCTCAAGTTCAATGAATTCATCACCGACCAGCGGTTTTATGGACAGCGCAAGCTCGGCTTCGACAGTTCCGAGCAGGACCCAAGCTATCTCGGCGAACCCATCGTCAACGAATTGTTCCGCTCCGCGGGTATTCCTGCTCCGCGCACGACCTACGCGCGCGTGCAACTCAACGGCAAGGATGCTGGGCTCTACGTCGTCTCTGAAGGGGTGAACAAGGACTTTCTCGACCATCACTTTGACAAATCCAAAGGCAATCTCTACGAAGGCGATGGCACCGATCTCACCGACAAGCTCGACAAGGATTCCGGGGATAACGCCAAGGACCAGCCGGATATCAAAGCGCTCGTCACTGCTGCCCAAACAAATCCCGACCAGCGGTGGAAGAAGCTGCAGACCGTTTTGGATGTGGATCGATTCGTGACCTTCATGGCGATGGAAGTCCTCACTGGACACACCAACGGTTACGCGCTCGCGAGGGGCCGCTATCGAATTTACAACGACCCCGGCAATGCCCTGCTCGTTTTCATGCCACACGGCATTGACGGCGTCTTCAGTAAGCCGGACGCGCCCGTTGTTCCCGACATGAAAGGATTGCTCGCCAAGGCGGTGCTGGAGACACCCGAGGGCAAGAAGCGCTATCGCGACGAACTCAAAAAGATCGTCACGCGCACCTTCAAACTGGAGCTGACGCAGGCCCGGGCGAAAGAACTGATCGCGCAAATGAAGCCCGCCTTAAAGGACAAGGCCGAGGCACAGGAGAAAGCGGCTACCGAATTCCTCAATCGTCTGGCCGCGCGTCACAAATTTGCCGAAGAGCAAGTCAAAACCTTCTGACCTCGCGAGCTCGGGCGTCCCCCACAGCAATTTGCGAGGTAGAGGAAGACCCGCTTTTCCGCAACTCGCGACCGCATAACGGTTTGACTTGGGCTTCACGCAACCGTAAATTCCTGCAGATGTTAGCTGTCGATACCAGAGCGGTCGCGGCTCCTGTGTCTAACGCGCCCTTTTCCAGGCAAGACTCTCTGGCATGGAAGCAAATCAGCGCTCCGGTAGAGCCCTTTCTCCAGGCCGTCAGCCAGAAATTGGCCCTGCAAATCCAGGAGTTTGAGCCCGACATCGCGGCTTACGCTGAATACGCGCTCACCGCGCAAGGCAAGCAACTTCGTCCTGTGCTCGTCGCGTTGTCTGCCGGGGCGACAGGGCAGCCGAACGACTCGCACGTGCTCGTGGCCGTCATCATCGAAATGGTGCATCTCGCCACGCTGGTGCACGACGACGTGATGGACGAAGCCAGGATTCGCCGGGGCCGGCCGACGTTGGCGGCCAATTGGGGCAACGAAATCTCTGTGCTCCTCGGGGACTGTTTATTTGCGCACGCGCTTAAATTGGCGGCGAGTTTTCCCACGACGGAAATCTGCCGCGCCGTCGCTTCGGCGACCAATACGGTCTGTTCGGGCGAGATTCTCCAGACGCAACGACGTAAAAATTTTGAACTAACGCGCGAGGAGTATTTCAAAGTCCTGACCATGAAGACGGGTGAGTTGTTTGCCCTGTCTTGCGATTTAGGCGCGTATTTGGGCCGGGCAAACACCCGCGAGCGTTCTGCCTTGAAGCAGTTCGGCTTGTCCATTGGCACCGCTTACCAGGTCTATGACGATTGCCTGGACGTGTTCGGCAGCGAAGCGCAGGCCGGCAAGTCCCTCGGCACCGACCTGGCCAAGGGCAAGTTGACCTTGCCCATGCTGGTGGCCATGGAGCGGGCGACTGCGGCGGAGCGCGCACAATTCCAGGCGGCCGTGCAGAATTGGCAGCCGGAGAACCTGGAACGGGTCGTAAAATGGCTGGGCAAATATCACGCGCTGAGTGTTTCGCAACAAACGGTGCGCGAATATCTCTCGGCGGCCCGCAAGGCGCTGGCGGTCTTGCGTGAATCAGAAAGTCGCGCGGCGTTGTTCGCTTTGACGGACTATCTCGCGCAACAGGCCGATGCACTGGCGCATCACGAAATCAGAATATGACTCATGCCCTGAAAGCTCTTGCCGAGCCGGAGGTTGTGCACGCTCCTGAGCAAGCCTCCACGCCCACGCCACTTCTCTCCGAAGATTTGGAATGGGTACGGCGAGCCAAATTGGGGGACACCACGGCTTACGAGGACCTGGTTCGGAAGTATCAGGAGCGGATTTACGCGACGGTTTATCACATGACGGCCAATCACGAGGATGCGAATGATCTGGCCCAGGAAACGTTCATCAAGGCCTATACGGCGCTGAAATCCTTCAAGGGTGATTCGAGCTTTTACACCTGGGTCTATCGCATCGCGGTGAACAAAACGATCAATTTCCTGAAGCAGCGCAAAAACAAGCTCCACCTGAGCCTGAACGATCTCGATCTCAATGCTGAAAACGATCCCGATATGGTGGCACTGGTCTCCGACCGCACCCCGCGCCGGGATATCGCGCTGACCGAACTCCAGGAAAAATTGAACGCCGCCATGCTTAAGCTGTCTGCTGTTCATAGATTGGTCGTGACATTGCACGACGTGCAGGGCCTTTCGCATGAGGAGATTGGCAAGATCATGGACTGCAATGTCGGGACCGTACGGTCGCGGTTGTTTTATGCGCGACAGCAGTTACAGGCTTATTTGTCGGACTATTTAAAATAGTTATGGACGAGAATTTCGATCAAGTGCGCAGGTTGCTTGCGCTCAAACGCTACGAAGTCGCGCCTCCGGGCTTTTTTGAAAATTTTTCGAGCAAAGTCGTCGCGCGCATTGCCGCGGCGGAAGCGCTGCCAGCCTCGGGCTGGTGGCACAAACTCGGGTTCGATTTCAACTTCAAGCCGGCATTGGTCTGCGCTTTGGGGGTGGTGGTTTGCGGCTTGTTGTCCGCCGGCGTGCTCACTTCTGTTGTCGGAACGCCGAATCAGCCCGTCACTGGGCTGGCCCTTGAGCTGCCTCTGAATTCCGGTGATGCTCCTCCATTCGGCCAACTCATGACTGCCGAAGCCGTTCCTTCCAGCACCGATCCGGTGTTCGCGGCCACGCGTTTCGATCAGTTTAGCGTTCGCGCCCAGCCGGTCTCGTTTCGCTTCAATAAGTAGGCATCGCTTACTTTTCGAAAACCATCCCGTAATTGTCGCGGGTGACCACGAGTTTGTTGCCGTCAACTCGCGCCTGGATCTCCAGCGCTTTGCCGCCCTCGTTCACGGTGAGCGCATAGCGTCCGCCCGTCAGCGCCTTCCACGAACCTTCCGAGCTGGGCAATCTCTGGTTTGAAGGCGTGCGCAAAATGATTCGGTTGTCAATCGTAGCGGTCAGCGTCGCATTAGCCATCGTGCCGCCGAGCACCCGCCTGAGCTGCCTCAACTCCGCAGAACCGATGTTGGGTTTGGTGCGGCGGGCCAGCGCAACGGAATCACGATAATCGAAGCTCCAGCGACCCAGTATTTTTTCGTCGTCGTATTTCGGCGATTTGCCGGTTTCCACGTACGTCTTGAGGTCCTTCATGTCTCCGCCGAGAAGTTTTAAGACCTCGTCCGTCAGCTGTTCACTCTCCACCAGCGGCTTGACCTTCTCGTGCGCCAGCAGTTCACCCACGCTTGGTCGCGGCTGCCGCAACCATAGCTCCTGGAATTTCAGGTCTTCGGCCAGCCCCTTGAACTCGGGCCGCTCCGCCAGGGTCACAAACACGGGATAGCTCGCGAGCCTCTTTTGCAGCAACGGGTTCTGATACACATCCCCCACGATATCCACCGCGTCATAGTAAGGTTCTTCGGCGGGTAAAAATGGCGCCACGGCCTTGTGCATGCCTGTCGACTGCGCAGCTTCGCCGAGCTTCACGGCAATCTTCGTCGCGATCGGGTCGTTCGGCGATCCTTTGACCTGCGTGGCGAAATAACCCAGCAGGTGCGCAAACACCGCGATGATGAAAAAGTAAATCGTGCCATTGACCACGCCCACCGCGATGCCCAGGCGGCTGTTCAATCGTTGGAACAGCATGCGCTTGGTCTCCGAGTCGTTATACTTGTAATATGTCGTAAGCTTATGGTGGATCGCGTAGGCAATCACCTTGAAGATCACAAGCACCAGAATAAACGCGATCGCCGGCCCCAGGAATGAAAGGACAATCGGCTGTTTCAAGCCGGTCATCGCGACCAAGGGCTTAAGCACGTTGCCCAGGGGCTGCGCCACCAACAGGGCCACGAGCAGACCCACCAGCGAAAATGCAACGCGCACTCCACCCTGATAGTACCCAACCAACGCGACCGCGGCCACGATCAACACCGCCAACACCCAGAGAATCATGCCCGCAAAATAGTCGCGTTCCGCGGAAAATCACGCAGAAATTTGCATGGCGGCCTGGCAGGTCTTCTTTTTTCTCAGGTGCGCCGCTTTGTCTCCCGGCGGGTTCGATCCTTCGCTCACGTGCTTAAGGCCCGCCTGCGCCTGTCGATACAGTACGTATGGTCAGCGCCGAGCAACAGCAGGTCCTCACTTATTTGCGGAGCAGTCCGAACGCCTGGTTTTCGGCGATGGAAGTCAGCCGCCGGGCGGGCACGCGCGCACAATTCGAGGAAGAGCCGCGCTGGGCTATCAATTGCCTGCGCTACCTGCTCGACATGAAGCTCGTCGAGCGCAACAACCAGGGCCATTACAAGTTTTTCGACCCGGATGCCGTAAAGCCGAAGGATCCGGCGTAGCCTTCCGTCCTTTTATTTTTCCCGCGGAATTTTGTCGAAAACGGGAGTCTCGACCAGCGCCTCGGCGTCTGGTCATTTCCTTCGTCATCGACATTAGTCATTTGTCATTCCTCTCCGATTTCCCGATATTGTCGCGCATGTCGAGTGTGCGTACGCCCAAGAGGTGTTTTTCGTGTCAGTAATTGTCAGTAACCTCCAACAGACCCTGAACCCGACGCGACGGCCGCTGACATGGAACTGGCTTCCGCTGTCATTTTGTGTGTTCGGTTCGGCTTTGCTGCGGGTAATTATAGGGTAGAAAGTGATTGCCGACTCCGAGTTACTACGTCGTTACCGGGAAAGCCGGTGTGAACGCGCTTTCACTGAACTGGTGGAGCGGCACATCGATTTCGTCTACTCGGCGGCTCGCCGGCAGGTCGGCGGCAATGCTGATTTGGCCAAAGACGTGGCACAGCAGGTTTTCATCGAGCTGGCACAAAAAGCCAGTTCCCTCTCACCCGAGACGGTGCTCACTGTCTGGCTTTACACAAGAACCCGTTTTGCGGCGTCAAAAGCGCTCCGAAGCGAACAGCGCCGGCATGCCCGCGAGGAGAAAGCCTGTATGGAACTGCAACCGCCCACGCCAGAACCGGAATGGGACGAACTCCAACCTGTCCTGGACACGGTCATGCACGAGCTGGATGAGCGGGATCGTACCGCGGTGTTGCTCCGGTACTTCGAAAAACGACCTCTCGCCGATGTCGGTGCCAGGCTCGGGTTGACCGAAGATGCCGTGCGCATGCGCCTGAGTCGCGCCCTGGACAAGCTTCGGGAATTGCTCGCACGCCGCGGCGTCACTTCAACGACCGCAGCGCTGGCCGGGTTGCTCGCCCAACAAACAGTGACTGCGGCTCCGGCCGGTTTGGCTCTGAACATTGCCGGGACGGCTCTCGCGAGCGCGAGCGCGACGACGACCGGTTTAACCCTTAGTGCTATTATGGCTACAAAGTTAAAAATTGCTCTCGCCACTGCGGCGGTGATCGCTTTGGCAACACCCCTCGTCATGCAACACCAGACCAACGTCAAGTTGCGGGAGGGAACACAATTGTTGCGCGCGCAAAGTGAACAACTCGCCCTTACTGCTGCCGAGAACACGCGCTTATCCAATCTTTTGCGGGAGGCGCAATCGCAACCCGTGGCACAAGCTGATCCCTCGGACGAACTGCTGAAGTTGCGGGGCGACGTCGCTCGCCTGCGGGAAGACTCACGCGAACTCGCGCGCGTCAAAGCCGAGGCGGCTGCAAACAGCGGCCATGATCCGTCCATCCAGGCCACGTTGCAATCGCTGGCGGCGCGTGCGACGGCACTCAAGAGGCACCTCGAGGAACGACCACAAGCAAAGATCCCGGAGCTTCAGTTCGTGACGGATAAACAATGGATCGATGCTGTAGCCAAAGGGAACCTGGACACCGAGGAGGGAATTCGTGAAGCGCTCAACCGGCTGCGCAGCAGTGCCAAGACAACGTTTGGGAGCATGATGCAAAAGGCACTGAAGCAATACGCGGCGGCGAACGGCGGCATGTTGCCGAACGACATTTCGGAATTGCAGGCTTACTTCAATCCGCCCATTGATCCAACCATGCTCAAGCGGTACGAACTTGTGCAGAGCGGCAGCCTTGAAGAGTCTCGCCACGACAAACCATTGATTTCTGAGATCGCCGCACCCGTGGATGACGAATACGACACCCGGTATGATTTTGAGATAACGGGCAACCGCTGGCGGATTGTGAGCAAGGCAGGCGAGGCACTCCAGGCGGCGGCGATGGCTTACGCCAACGCGAACAACGGCTTGCTGCCGCGTGACCCAACGCATCTCACTCCCTATCTCCGGGAGCCGATAGCTCCGGAGCGCATTCAGAAATTCCTGGGCGATATTCCGCCGAATATCAGGACTGTCGATCAGATGAGGGAGCGTCGGGGGGGGTGAGCATTGGAACTCACCTGGAGGAGCAGTCTGGCTGCGAGGGCGGGGTTCAATCATCCGCCCCGCTGTTTTCATCCCTCGCTTCAGCGAGGTCGCCCGCGAGCCTCTTATCACTCCTAACTGCTCGTTTTCCCCTTCGGAATTTCGGCTAACGCCGCCGTCGAATCCTGCACCACGTCGGAGTTCCGCATTTATGCGGCCCATTCCTTTCGTCATTCGTCATTCGTAATTGGTTAGTCCTTGCCCCGCGAAATTTGGCTGCTCAAATTGCATCAAAAGAGCTAAACGACGAATCGGACATCCACGAATTCAATATGAAAACCGATCACTTTAGACCCCGATCCAAAACGCGCCTCCTTTTCATCGTCCTCGGCCTGGCGCTGCTGGGCCCCGCCGGTGCGGCGCGGGGCGATGACTTGCTCGTCAACACCTTTGATTCCGACATCAGCGGAATCGCGTGGGAGAACTGGCGAAATTATGTCACAGGCCACGACAGAGTCTGGGACCCGTCCCAGGACGCCGACGGAAACGCCAACAGCGGATCCATGTACGTCACGGTGAACTGGCCACTGGCTTCCGACCCTAATTGGAACAATAGCTGGAACGACGTGCAGATTGCTTTCGCCGCCGACACCTTCGCGGCTGCGGATTACATCGACGTGGAGGCGTTCGTCAAGATTGACGTGACGAACTCCTCGACCGCAGTGGACGGGAGTTATGGGGTCATCGGCCTGTACCTCAATGGGGGCAGCGGCGGCTGGCGGGAGGTGCAGGGCTACGCCACTCTGGCTGCGACCGGCGGTTGGCAGCGCATTCGCGGTTCACTGTCGGGGATTCCGGCCCAAACCCATGACAGCGTGGTGGTCGGCTTCATCTCGAACGGCGGCAGCAGCCTGACGAACACGGTCAAGTACTGGATCGACAATGTGAGACTCACTGCCCCGCCGTCGGTCCACACCAACCGGCCCGCGCTCAACATCGCCAAGGCGCCTCCGGCGGGCCTGACCTGCATCGCCAGCGCAGCCAGTGATGCCTGGCAACGCCAGATGGTGCGAA
>Ga0075418_10001894_pt1 | contig 23799 bp, 29 predicted proteins | sample SoiMetdeltSBSDD2_FD_81776 | JGI IMG/M metagenome (GOLD analysis project Ga0075418, IMG submission 81776) | Bulk soil microbial communities from a Populus tree surrounding site in Tennessee, USA - Soil MetaG P. deltoides SBSDD2 | ecosystem: Environmental > Terrestrial > Soil > Tree plantation...
ACGGGTCACCACTAAATGTGATTCTCGCAGCCCGTCTGTCACCAGCCAGAACCCACGAAAACTACATAGACAACCGTCGTGTCAAGACCCGACGACCAGCCAACCCGAGGTTGAGCGAAGCTCATTGAGAACCGAAAGCTCGCTCTTCGAGTCAAGGTTCATTGGCCGACGCCTCGGCCCGCAACCCTTGATTGGACACCAACCTCAGACACCGCACTGCAGCAGAAGCAATACACTGATCAGGCACTGTCCTTGACAAGTTACGGCACACACTGTCCTGCAGGCTTCAGCAATGGATCAGTTCGACCTGGATATCGGTCTGATCGCGCCATCTGCCAGTTCAAACTCACGGATTTCTCCCGTCTGGCAGGAACACTCACTGTGAGATCCAAGCGGTTGGCTCCCATCGGTTCGAGCGTCAAAGCCAACCATTGGGAGTGTCCGAAGATCGAGTATTTCGTTCCCGCCGGCGTTTCGAGATCTTCAACAAGACGTCTCAAATAGGGGTCGCTGACGGAGGCGTTCGCAGGCAAGATCGCGGGTTTGATGATCGAGATCGCGCCTTTCTCTGCCACCGGGCGTTATTTGGACGTGGCGGACCTGGTGTCACAACCGAACGGTGGATGAGAAGGCTCGTGCTGCGAGGGCGCGTACCGTTGAGCGGATGTCCACTACCATCCGTCCTGCAACCCCATCCGATGGGCCAGGTATCGCCGCTGTCCAGCTGGCGACCTGGCAGGCGAACTACCAGCAGTGGCTGCCCGAGGTCGTTGCCGCACTGGATCTGGCACGCACCGCCGACAACTGGTCTCGTGCCGCCGGCGTCGCCGACCAACGCGTCGCCGTCGCGGTGCACGGCGACCGGATCGTCGGCTACGCCCACAGCGGGCCGCCCGAGGACGAAGACGACGACGCCGATCACGAGCTGTATGCGCTATACGTGCTGCCCGAGGTCCAGGGCGGTGGGATCGGCGGCCGATTATTCGCCGACGCCGTCGCCGCCACCTCCTCGGGGTCATCGGGCGGGTGGTTGGTGTGGGCGTTGGAGCAATACCAGCCAGCGCGCCGGTTCTACGAGCGGCAGGGCTTCCAGCTCGACCCACTACGCACTCGCCTGTGGCGCGGCCTGACCGAGGTCAGGTACCAGACCCCAAACCAGTAGCGCCCAAGAGCTAACCGGGACAGCCCGCACCAGTCTTCTCCATCAAGGGAACCAATCGGACCGGCCGACCGCATATCAGTACGGAACCGTTACCGGACGACTCGATCTCGGCGGCGCACAACGCCGCCGAGATCTACTTGCGCAGCATCTCGATTGGGACATCGACGGCTGTTTGGGATCGGGCTTGGTGACGGTGAACGTGACGGCTGGTTGGGGCTCTGCACCACGAGCGCGTCCATGCCCGGCATGCCCACCTCGAAGATCTCGTCGAAGCCGAAGATGTCCTGGTAGTACTCGGAAAAGGGCGCAGCGCCAACCTTGCACCGAACCCAGGATGTCTTAGACGCGGGTAGAAGGCGAATAAAGGAATGTGGTGATGCCTTGGCAAGCCGAACGGTGGCTCTTCGTGTTCTCGGCCCTGTCGTCATCTCCGTGGCGGGGAAGTCGGTGACCTTGCGCAGCCGACGGGAGCGGGCGGTGTTGTCGTTGCTGCTGCTCAACTCCGGCCGGGTCGCCCCGATCGATCAGCTGCTGCGTGGCCTCTGGGGCGACGATCCGCCCGACACCGCGGTGGGCCAGATCCAGACCGTGGTGTGGCGCCTACGTATAGTGCTCGGAGACGCCGCCATCGAGACGCATCCCGGCGGCTACCGGTTGGTGGCCGGGGCATTCGACGTGGACGTCGACCAGTTTGCCGGCTCGGCCGCCGAGGCGAGGGCACTGGCCGCGCAAGGCCGGCTCGATGAGGCGGTGGCGGCGTATCAGCGGGCTCTGCGGCTGTGGCGCGGCCGTCCTTTCGCCGACGTGGTCCTGCCCGGTGATCCGGCTGGCAGCGGCTTTCAGGCCGCCATCGCCGAGCTGATCGAGAACCGGCTGGCGGTCGAGTGCGGCTACGTGGACGCGGCGCTCGCCCTCGGCCGGCCCGCCGATGTGGTATTGACGCTGCATCATCGCGTCGAAGAGGAACCGTTGCGGGAGGAGTTGTGCGAGCGCCTGATGCTCGCGCTGTACCGGTGCGGCAGACGCACCGAGGCGCTCGATCTGTACCAGCGGACCCGCGAGGCGCTCGTCGACGAGCTCGGGTTGGAGCCCGGCCCGGCGCTGCAGCGGCTGCAGGCGATGATCCTCAGCAGCGACTCCACATTGGATGATAGCGCTCCGCCGCCGCCCGGCCCGCCGCGGCCAGCGCAGCTGCCGATGGACTGCCCAGACTTCGTCGCACGATCCGAACTCGCGGCCAAGCTCGGCGACCAGTTGTGCACTCCGGACAAGACCGCACCGGTGATCGTCGCCATATCCGGGTCGGCGGGAAGCGGCAAGACGACATTGGCCGTCCACCTCGGGCACATCGTGCGTGACCGATTCCCCGACGGCCAGCTCTTCGCCGACCTGCACGGGGTGACCAACCCGCTCGAACCGGGCGAGGTTCTCGCCAGGTTCCTGCGCGCGCTCGGCGAGGATCCGCGCGCCATTCCGGGCGACGAGGAGGAACGAGCGGCGCTGTTCCGCGTACGCACCGCGGGCAAGAAGGTACTTGTCGTGCTGGACAACGCACGCGGCGACCAGCAGTTGCGGCCGCTATTGCCGGCCACTTCCGACTGTGCAGTCATCGTGACTAGCCGCCGGCGGCTGGCGGCACTGCTTGGCGCGCGCGAGGTGGATCTGGGCGAGTTCGAGCCGAAGGAGGCCCTGGACCTGTTACGTATGATTCTTGGGCCGCAACGGGTACATGACGATCGGGAGAACTTCCTCTCCGTGGCGCGGTCGTGCGGATATCTGCCGTTGGCGATCCGCCTCGCGGCGGCACGCCTAGCGTCACGCCTGCACCTGACGGCGGCATGGCTTGCCGCGCAGCTGTCCGACGAGCGCCGCCGCCTGGACGTGTTGAGCGCAGGCGACGTCGCGGTCCGTTCGAGTCTTGCGTTGAGCATCGAAGCGCTCGATGCCCAAGAACGCACGCTTTTTGCCCGCCTTGGCGCGATCGAGTCGCCGTACTTACCCGCTTGGGTGGCCGACCCGTTACTCGACCTGCCACCGGCAGCCGTTGACGAACCGATGGAACGACTGGTCGAGGCGCGTCTTGCTGAGGCGCAGGCGGTCCCCGATGGGGTTGTCCGGTACCGGCTGCACGATCTGGTCTGCGCCTATGCGCGTGAGCTCCGCCCGGGTACCCAGGAATTGGAAAGGTATTTTGGCGCCTGGCTGACGCTGGCCGACGCGGCCTATGCGGCAATGCCCGGCGGTTTCCAACGCGTGGCCCGGCAGGATGCCGGCAGGTGGTCGAGGTGGAACGAGGAGGAGATCGCTTCGGAGGTACGCGACCCAGTGGCCTGGTGTGAGGCCGGCCGCGGCGCGCTTGTCGCCGCCGTGCGTCAGGCCGCCGGCGCTGGTATGGCAGGCATCGCCTGGAACCTGGCGATTAGCCTCGCGCGCTACTTCGAATTGCGTGAACACTTGGAAGACTGGCGCATCACCCACGAGGCGGCGCTGCAGGCCTGCGCACGCGCGGGCGATCGCCGCGGTGAGGCAATCCTGTTGCGCAGCTTGGGCGAGATGCATTTGAACCAGAACCGTCCGGCAGATGCCTTGGCACGACTTGATCGTGCGCTGCCCATTATGGAAGAGCTCGGCGACGGTCCCGGCCAGGGGGCGGCGCTGCGTGCCGCCGGTTCGGCCCACCGTTGGCTCGGCAACGAAACGCTCGCCCTGGATGCGCTGAACCAGGCGCTGTCCATTTGCGACGGTACCGGCGAGCGCGCTCTTCAAGCGTCGGTGCTGCACAACCTTGGCGCGGTACACCGCCGCTGGCAGCGGCTGCCCGAGGCCGAGGAGGCCTACCGAGCCGCACTCGAGATCTTCGATGAGATCGGGGACGGGTTCGGGCAGGGCTACACGCTTTCCAGCATCGGGCTGGTGGTGGCGCAGTGGCGACTGGACCGGCTCGGGTACGCCGAGGAGTGCCTGATGCGGGCGCTGGAACTGGCGCGCGAGTTCAGGTATCGGCGGGGAGAGGCCACCGCGCTGGGCAACCTGGGCTGGTTGCACGAACGCGACGGGCGGCTGCGGCAGGCCGCGGCTTTTCTGGTCGACGCGGTCGCGCTGAGCCGCGAAATGGGCGACACCCACGGCGAGATGCTTAAGTTGCATCGGCTCGGCTCTGTCTACATTGGACAAGGCAGGCCATCCGCTGCGCGGTCGGTGCTGCAGCGCGCGCTCGCGATCGCCCGGCAGCTCGGCGAACCGGACAACGAGCGCGAGATCCTCACCCTGCTCGGCCAAGTCTGACCCTGGCCTCCGCCCGCCAGCCGTAGGATCACAACTCCGCCAACGCCGAATACATCGTCACCGATACCCGCTACGACGGGCTCGGTGTCCACAACGGAGCTGAGTGAGACGGCGACTTCCCGCCGCTGCCGGCGGATCATCGGCGTCGGTACGGGGGATGGAGGGATCGATGACATGTGCCACGCGGTGCCATTCGTACGTCGCCCCTTTCGGCGGTACATGGTCCGGTACCGACCTGGCTGGATTTGCCTGGTGTGCAACTGCGGTGCAAATCCAGCCGGGTCGTACCTTCTGGCATGCACGAGGCTTTAGGCGGTCACCAGGGGACCGTTCCAATGTGGACCCGGCCTTGCGATGGCGAGAACCAGGAGAACGCGAACGACGTCGACGTGCTCAGTTCCGGGTGGCCATGGAATGCGTAGCACCCGAAACCGCCGCCGGCACAATGGTCTGGCACTTTGCCCACAGGGCCCGGCGTCCACGGCCCGAGCGGCGAATTGGCGGTAAAGATGCGAAAGTGCGGGCTGTCAAAGAAGCTGTCCTTGACCACCATGGCAAGTTTCCTGCCGCCGCCGACCGTTGAGAAGTCGGCGACATGAATGCCCCATGGGTCGACGCCAGTGAGCACGGTGGCGACCCTGGTGTGGTCGGTGGCCCATGCTGAACCGTTCCACCAGCGATAGTTCGAGGCGTCGCCCCAGGTGGCGGGATTCGCGGTGGTGCGGGCCACGAAAATGTTGGCGGGTTCGCGTTTGGCGCCGAAGAAATAAACGAATCCGTCGTTGCCGAAGACCGGGTTGGCCAACTGAAGGGTCTGCAGCACGCCGGCCTGCAGCGGGTCCGCGACGAAGGGGGTGAACGTTCGCAGGAAACGGTTGGTTGCGGGATCGTACTCGGCCAGACGTAGTCGCTCGACGGGCCAGCCGCGGCCCTCGCCGACCGCGACACAAAGTTCGGACCAGGTCAGCATGACCCGGTTGGTGTTCGGGATGCGGGCGGCACCGGACAGCCACGCCGCTTGGTAGCTGTTGCTGCCGGCACTGCCGCACGGTACGGGCGGGTTGTCCGGGGTGAGCAAGCCTTGCACGCTCGGGAAAAAGTTCGATGGTGAGGTGGCGCCGGGCTGCGGCGTCGCTGGTGGCCGTGGCAGCTCATGTAGCCGGTCCGGTGCGGTTGCGGGCTGGAAGGGGCCTGCCGCCGCCGAGCCCAGGGCCAGGAATGCCGGACCGTTGACCTGACTGGTGTCGCCGAAAATCCACAACGCATCGGTTGCCGAATACGCCACACTCAAACCGCCGTCGCGCGAGATCGGTCGGTCGGCGGTGTCGGCGGTCGACAACACACGTCCAACATCGACTGTCGGCTGCTGACCAGTCGAGGCGGTGCGGAAGTTCTGCGTCAGGCTGAAGTCCGACGCGTTGGGCTGCTCACCTGGTGCTACAAGCCCGGCGAAGTTGGGTCCGGAGCACAACCCGGGTTGCGCGATGTTGCGGTCGCCGTACCCGCAGAACTGGTAGTGATAGAGGGTATCCGGAGTCAAGCCGTTCACCGTTTGTTTGAAGTCGATGAATCCATCGGTACGCCCGTTGGCGGTGACCGGCGGCGTGGTGAGCACCGTCGTGCTGCCGTCGGCCCAGTACTGGAACCAGCCGGTGCAGGGGTTGGAGGTGGTTTCGGCGAGGCATTCGGTTTGCGCGTGCAGCACGGCCGTGGTGGCCGTGATACCGGTCGGTACAGTCGGCCGCCCATTGCAGGCTGACAATAATGCCGCGATGAGCGCGAGCGCTGCGCCGCCCGCGAGCCGTGTACGGCTGATGATCATCATTTGGATAAGGGTACATGTGCCGTCTTCGTGCGGGTGCGTCAAACGTGAAGCTTTACAAAGATTTGCAGCGCCGCGAAAGGTTTCGACGGGCACCCCTGTCGCAGAACGCTCAATCCCCGATCTGATGTGGACGGCTTCTGGTAACGGCCGAAATAAAACGATCATCAGGTCTAGACATGGCCGCGCTGAGGTAAAGACACGCACGGCGCCACCATGTGTTCGCCGACAAAACAGACCCCTACCGGCTCGGCCATTCACCCAAGCCACTGGATTCACCGAATTTGGCGGACCCTACCCGGCGTGTCACCAACCCGATGAACGTTCATGGTCAGCGCACTAGCGGCCGAATTCTCAGGGCACGCGGGAACCAAGTCACCTGCCAACGTCACCAGCTGGCGGAGGTGTTGAGCTGAGCCCGACGAGGCCCCGCAGCGCCTGCACCACGGCCCTGTGCCGCCAGTCGATACCCAGCCGCCACAGCAGCGTCTCGATGTCCGGAGCCACCTCCGCCCATCCGTCGAGTCGCAGGTAGAGAACCCTTGGCGCACTTCCGCTCTTCCGGTAGTCCAGAGCGATCGGAGAGTCAATCCCCAGGTCGCCGATGAGCACCGCCAGGCCAGGCGTGACCCCTACGCCCCCTTCGTACCGGCCCAGGTGCTTCGCCAGCTCCTCCTGTGACCAGTTCTGGAAGTTGACGTTCTGCCGGATCATTCCCGGAACGTCGTAGAACACCGAGTGGTCCGCGGGCTCACCGAACACGTCGATAAACGTCTGCGGTCGGGTCGGCGCCTTCCACCTTTTCCTGCCGATGGCCCGCAACAAGGCCATCGGCAAGGCAAGCCCACCGACATCGACGCCTGACCTGGTCACCCAAACACCTCGAATCCCCGTGGCGCGGGCCGCACCGCTTCCATAATATCTTCGCGGAACTCCATCGGAGCATATTGATTCTTATGGTTGTATAGGTTGACGGCTGTCGACTTCCATGTCACTTCCAACCGCACCCTGCGGGTGAACAGCTCTTGCAACCAAGCATCCTTGGCCGCTGCTTAGCTAAAGTCGACCCCCGGCGCTGTGGCGTCACCGTTGGCGGCCATCATCAGCTCACGAACGCGGACGGCGTAACCCCGCGCCTTGGGCTCTTTCATCGCGGACAGCCACCACAAGCCTATGTTCCTATCGCCGGCCGGCCCGTCAATCACCAGCACGGGAAAGTAGAACTTCCTTCCCCAGTTGCCCACGGCCTCGTGGACGAGGATGGCGTTGATCTGATCCGGCCGGATCGTCCAGGAGCGAAGAAGGCTCCGGATCGTCATAGTGCCATCACTTTTCCGGTATACGCCTAGCCTTATGCTCCGCACAACCGCCCATACGCAGACCACGTACCAGAGGATTTGGGCAAGAAAAGCCAGCACCCATAGCCATCCTTCAATGGCCTCGGAAGCTACGGCGACGACGACGAAACCGATACAGGGATAAGGGACGAATGACAGCGCCAGTATCCAGTTCTGCCACAGAATGGAGACTCGCCTACCGGTGGCTGCCATCCGTCCTCCCCTACTTCCCGCAAGCCGAAAGCCGGGTTACCGCACAATGATATGCTGTCGCCGCGTTTGTAAGCCCGCTGTCCAGCCCTTTCTGTCCGAGCTCGATACGAGCGGCCGCGGCATGCCACGGAAACTTCGTCGCCACAGGCACTGCCTTGGTGGTGGGGATAAGCGGTGCCGTGGGAACCTTCGCCACGGCATCGTCGATCAAACCTCCACCCGTCCGCATAGCCTGGTAGACCGGTCCGCCCGCCGCGTTCAGCGTCTTCAGCTGGTCCGCAGCGCGGATCGCGGCCATCCCGGGGATCAGCCCAACCGTCGTCGCCGCGGCCTGCAGCGCCGCCCCTTTCGTATTGCCGGCCAGCAAGTAGGTGCCGCTGACATGTAGCCGAGCGTAGCGGAGACCGCCATCACGGGCAGGGGCGGGACAGAACAAATCAGCCAAGCTCACGAGCGACAGTCCAACCGGACACCCACCTAACCGTGACATCGGCGCGGCGGCAGACCGGGGCGCGGCGCACCAAATCGCGCATCGGCTTGCCGGTCACCGTTTCTCCGCGTGGGCGGTCGATGGACAGCGTTGAGGATTTAGCGCATCCTCGAGCTCACGTCGCGGTCGGCCCACCATACCTTCTGGTTTGTCTGGCCGATTTTCGTGCGGACCGGTTCGGTGTCTGGGTGGTCGAGCTGCTCAAAGGGATCAGGGTAAGCGCCTGCTCGAGCAGTTGTTAGAGGATCAGTCGCGAGCATCAAGAATGTCTCATCCAGGCGTCGCCGACCAAGGCGTTTGGACAGTTGATCCGGCCTTGATGATCGAGCGGCCCGTTTCTCAATCGCTAGGCGCTTTTCCGACGTCTGCCACTTGGTATTGCAACCGCCTCAAGGCCGCTCGAGCGACTCGCGTGCGCGCAGCAACGCGCGAGAGACCTGGCCGAACTGCTCGCTGTCAAACGTGGCCAACAGGCACACCGGCCGGCCCCGGTACTCAGCCCAGATCTCGTAAGGTCGGCGCAGCACACCGGCCAATGCCGAGAGCAGGAACGTCACCGCCGCAATGCCCACCACGGCGACGGCCAGTGCCGCACCGAGTTCGGCGGTCCACCCCGCGGCCGATCGCGACCACGACCAGGGCAAGCAGGGCCAGCACCAAGCCAAGGCTGGCGATGGCCGGTGCGTGCCACGGATCCCGCTGTCCCCGGCGTTGGCCGAGGTTGTCCGGGCCAGCGACAGGGTAATGAACGCCCTCGGCGATGCACCAGCCGGTGGTCACGCAGACGCGGACCCCGGATCGCTTGGCCGATCCCTCGTACCGCACGCGATCGTTTGGCCCACACAAGCCCGCAGCGTAGCCGTACCCACCCGGAACCGCCCAGGGCCAAACCCGGACGCCTACACCTGCGCCCGCCAATCAATGGTGGCGTCCGCGTTGGAACAGCGAACGAGACAATCGGCCTCATTTATGGTCTGCATGGGGTGAACTTGCGAGACGTACGGAGATCTGCTTTGGAGAGTCAGTTTGCGCACTCCTCCGGGGTGCAACGGAGCCACATCGACGATCAGCGCTTTCGATCGTCGTTCGGCCTGTCCATCGAAGCCAGTAGCCCAGTCGCGTAACCGCACGCACGGCCGCCGCAAGCTACGACATCCGTCGCAGTGCCCGTTCGCCGCGCTGCCATTGGCGGTAACCACGATCCTTGACCACAGGGAAGGCTGCCTCAGTTTTCCGGATCCATCGATCTACCGCCGCTGGCTGGCATTCTATAGACGTGAGCGAGGACTTCCGCGAATCGTGGCTTCGTCTCAGCCTGGCGCAGGCAGAGGCGTTCGAGCGAGAGGCTGGAATAGAGATCGCGCCGGGCCACGAGTTGCATGGGCTCGACCTGAGGGCTATTGCGAGGTGTTCTGGCTGCGACGACGTTGTGTTCCGCGTGTCTGATGACACGTTCGCCATTGTTCACCTCGTCTGGACCAAGAAGCCGGATACTCCACCGTGGCCTCATACGGCACGGCTTGGTACCTTCCTCGCCGCTGAGCTTGCAATGGATCAGCACGAGCACTGATCGCAAGTAGCCGCGGACGCGACGTCGCTGGATCTGCCCGGGCAGCTACCTGGCCGCGTGTTGGACCTTGGCAGCCTTGATCTGGATGAGATCGCGACCGCGCTGGCCGATCAGACCGATGACGACCGCCAGGACCACTGAGGTCGTAGCCGTAGGCGATCAACGACTGCACCGGCATATGCTCATCGCCATGCTCCCGTCACCCGTCACCGGCCGGCGAGGGCGGTGACGGTGTCGAGCAGCACGTTCGCGCCGTTCTCGATGTCTTGCCAGGTGGTGTGCTCCTGCGGGCAGTGGCTGCGACCGCCGGTGCTGGGGATGAAGATCATGCCGGTCGGGGCTACGGTGGCCAGGTTCTGCGAGTCGTGCCCCGCGCCGGAGGGCAGCTGGCTGGCCGAAAGGCCGCGTCCGGCGGCGGCACCGGCGATGATCTTCTGGATCCGCTCGTCTAGCGTGCACGGCGCGATGACCGGCGCCACGTCGAGGTCGACCTGCACGCCGTAGCGTGTGGCCACCTCGCCGACGGCGGCCGTGATGGCCCGGCCCAGCTGCGCCAGGCGCTCGCCGTCGGGATCGCGGAAGTCCACGCTCAACCGGGCGGTCTGCGGCACTACGTTGGCGCCGCCCGGTTCGACGGTGATGACGCCGACCGTCACCACTGCCCGGTCGCTGACCGACCGGGCGATATCGGGCAACCCGACGATCAGCGCGCTGGCCGCGAGCAGAGCATCCCGGCGCATCGCCATCGGCGTCGTGCCGGCATGGTCGGCCCGACCGCGGTAGGTGAGGGTGGCGCCGCCCAGGCCCACGATCCCGGTGACCACGCCGATGCGGTCGCCGCGCTGCTCGAGTTGCGGCCCCTGCTCGATGTGCAGCTCGACAGTGGCGTGGACAGCCTGCGGATCGAGCCGGGTCTGCGTGGCCCGGTCCAGATCCCATCCAGCCGCCACAAACGTGTCGACGAACCGGTCACCGTCGCGGCCAGTCAGTGCCTCCAGCTGGGCGTGGGTGAACCCGTGCACCAGTGCGCTGGACCCGAACAGGTGGCTGTAGTTGCCCTCCTCGTCGGAGTAGACCACCGCCCGCACCGGCCGGGCCAGCCACACCTTCGCCTCGTGCAGGCGACGCACGCACTCCAGCGCGGCCACGGTACCGACCGCACCGTCGAAGCGTCCCCCGCGGGGGACGGTGTCGATGTGCGAACCCGACCACACCGCCGGCTCGTGCCGGTGCGCATCGGCCGGCGCCGACACAAACATGTTGCCGACACCGTCCACCTCGACCGACAGCCCAGCCTGCGCGCACCGCTCCAGATACCACTCCCTTGCCTGCGCGTCCGCAGCCGAAAACGACGTGCGGCTGATCCCACCACCGGCGACCTCGCCGATACGGCCCAGGGCCTCCAGGTCCGCGCGCAGCCGGACACCGTCAACCGACAACTGTCCATTCAACTGCGTCAACTGCGCCACCCGACCGACCAGAGGGAGTACGAGAGAAGGTAGACGACAGTCTACTGTGGATGAAAGGGTGTCAGTCCACGCAGGTCAGATAACCTCTTCCAACGCGAACAGGCCTTGCACCGACCTGGACGAAGCTGCCAAGGACGACGCCAGACACGGGTCAGCCGGTAGTCCATTCATGCACACATGGAGTTGGTACTCGCGCTGACCCCGTGTTTTCCCGACCAGACGAACGTCGCCCGATATCAGAAACGGAACCCACGCTGAGAAGAGATCGCGAGCGAGCACGATCGCCTTCATGTCCACAAGCGAACGGCAGTTTGACGAAGGCCCCGTCGGCGGCACGCGGCGGGGCGTTGGTCACCATCGTGACCGTCTGGTCCTCGGGGTGATCGTTTCGTCCTCGGGACTCTGACTGTTCTATTCGGACATCACCATCGCTGATGGTAGTGCGGGTGGAGGATTCGTCGACCGTGCCCTTGTCGTAAAGGATCTCAACGGCTTCGCGTCCAGCGGTCTGGCACCGACGGTCGCCATGTAGTCAATCGGAGGATTATCCTGTGCTCCCAAGGGTTGTCCATCGGTCGGAGCTTTCCGGCGAAATGAACGGGACTATCCGGAAAATGGGGGAGCGGCTGGGAAGCGTGCGGTGAAGTGTGCGCCGCCGCCGTTGGCTTGGGTGACGATAATCGTGCCGCCGTGGTGTAGGCAGATGTCGCGGGCGATGGCCAGTCCGAGGCCGGTGCCGCCGTGGTTGCGGTTGCGTGATTCGTCCAGGCGGGTGAATCGCTCGAAGATGCGTTCGCGGTGCTGGGCTGGTACGCCTGGTCCATCGTCGATGACGTCCACTCGTACCTGGTCGGTGTGGCGCTCGACGATGACGGTCACGGCCGTGCGGGCGTGGCGTTGGGCGTTGTCGAGCAGGTTGGTGAGCAGCCGGTCGAGTTGGGCGGTGTTGCCGCGCACGGGGGCGGGGTTGGGGGCGTGCAGAGTGAAATCGGCGACGGGTTGAGCCGCCCGCCACTTGCGTTGCCGCGCATGAGGTAAGGGCCTGATCGGATCGCGCCACATAAAGCACGTCGCCCTTGCCGTCGCCGTCGAAGTCCCCGGGCGAGAAGATCGCCCGCCCGCCCCGGCCTGTGCCGAAGGCACGCGCCACCAGCGCGCGCCTTCGAGCCTTGGAAGGGGTCAGCCGAAGTAGTCGTGCAGTACGCGGCCATGGTGTTGTTGGCCCAGTGGGTTCTGGTGGCAGTTGTCGCCGTTGTTCTGGAGTTCGTCGCGGTGCAGCGTCGGCATGTGGGGTCCGGCCGTTACGAGGCCTTCGCTGACCAGGCGGTCGAGGACGGCCTGCAACGTTGCGGGGGCCTGCACCACGATGCCACGCAGATAACAGCCGGTGTCGGGCGCGTAATCGGCCATCACCGAGGCCACCACCAACGTGTTCGGGCCGGTCCGTTGCCGGATGCCGTTTAGCACCGTAACCGAGGTCGTATACAGCTGCCCAAGGGTGAGGCCGGGCAGGTCGTAGTCGTGGGCTGCCAACTGCCACCACACCTGGGAGGTATTGGGGAACTGGCTGAGCATCTGCTCAAACAGGCGGAAATAGGCCGGGCTGTCCTTCCAGGCGAAGATCGTGCCGCCGCCTATGTCATATGGTGGCCAAACAACGGTGCCGCCATGATCGCGGTAGCCCTGTACCGCGAGTTTCGTGATCGATCCGCCGACCACGCCGACACTGTTGGCTTGTCCTGTGGCCGGTACTGTCGCAGCGCCCGCCGCCGCTGTCGTGGACAGCAACCCTACGACAACAACGACAGCCACAATAAGGCCTGACTTTAAGCGTTTCATCATGGTGCCCTTCGAGGATGGTGGTGAGGCGAACGTCAGGTGCTGCAAGGACTACCCGGCAAGGAGTACGTGTCGCGTTCTCGCCGGTTCGCCAGCCGCTGTCTGCTGGATACGCCGGTGGTGGTGAGTACTGGGTGTACAGCGCCGCCTTGGCGCTCTGCTGGCAGTGGTGCTGGCAGTGGTGCTGGCAGGGTCGACCGCGGTCAAAGGCACGGCTGTACCGGTGCCGTATCCGCCGCCGCGTTGCCTCCTCTGAACAAGACGAACGTGAGGGGTACCAGCACCAGCAGCGCGCGAACTCGCATGAGCGGCCTCCGTGACACATCACAGATCTCATCGATTAATGCCCAGATGTATATAGCACGCGTGCAGCCGCAGCGCGACCGTCGTGCAGGTACGGGTCGCGGCCATGGCGGCGATGAAGGCGGCCCGGCAGGGCATTGCCACGTCGCACGAGCGTTTGCAGGCCACAACGACAAAGGCAACGACGTCGGCAACCGGCCGAACTCAACCAGCCGGGTCTTGTCCGGGTGCAGCTCCAACCCGAACTTGCCCATCCGTGGACCCAGTTCGGCCAGGAACCGCCGCGCATCTTTCTGACTTTCAAACCCCACGACGAGGAGAGTCGGCAGGGGAATCTCACCCCCTGCCGCTCGCAGAACCCGGTGTGAACCTCTCGACTCGCCGGGCTCCCATTGCCCACCCCGGGCGTAAAGCCTCGCCGCGATTCTTCCGTCGCTGCGCCTTTCAGTTGGCCAACCGTAATCGGACAACAAGTTTGACTGTCACATCCTCCTGATGGGAGGCCTTTGGGGACATGCGCGAGGGCAGCACACCGTGCGGTCGTGGCTGGCGATCCTGTTGGTGCTCCTCGGGGTGCCGCTGTTTGGCTTGGTCGTCCCGCTCGGACGATCCCGCTCGTCGGGAGCACCCGAGCACCGCGGCTAGCGATCGCGCAGGTGTCATTGCGGCCGCGATAGTTGGCGGGCCTGGTGTTGATGGGCACACGTCTGTTCTCAGGCTGTCGGCAAGGAACCCCTGCTCACGTGCTCTAATCCAGGATTGGCGAACCTTTTCCGAATCCTGGACATCCATCCTGGATCGGCATGCGTATCCCCAGTGAGGCTGAATGGTGAGGAGATGGTGATGGCTACCTTCGACGGAAACCCGGTAAGCCTGTGCGACGCGTCGTGTTTGGCGATGCAACAGATGTCGCCGCTGCTGCTGGGGTCGGCTGCCGATTCAGTGTCGGAGTTCACCGACAGGTACGGCGGTGGGCTGCGGCTGCACCGCGAGGTGTCAAGCTCGCCCGGGTCCACCGTCTACCACTATCCTGACGGACCACTATCCTGACCGACCACGAGGCCCCGACCGGCGACAGCGGCAATGTTTTGTCTGTGTCGGGCTAGGTCAAGGTCGATGTTCCACGACCGAGATCGTGACATTTCCGCCGCGTCCCTGCACGGGCAAGCCCGCTTGCGACCTGCCGCGTCATCACCAAACCACACCACAGTCGAGGAGTGGCATCACGGGGTAAACGCGTGCGCCGCTATTGCCGGGCGAGGCCGACAAGCCGCCCCGGGATGGGTGTCACGCAACAGTGAGGAGGAAAACCGCAATGACCATTATGGCTCAACCACCAGCGGCAGGAGCAGGTGGCGGCAGCGCAGCCGGTGCGCTGTATGACGTCATCGAATTGATCCTTGACCGCGGACTGGTCATCGACGTGTTCGTGCGCGTGTCGATCGTGGGAATCGAGTTGCTCACCATCGATGCGCGCGTGGTCGTGGCGAGCATCGACACCTACTTACGTTTCGCGGAGAGATGCGGCCGCCTCGACCTCACCGGTGGCCGCCAGCCGGTCGGGCTTCCCGCCATCGTCGGCCAGATCACCGAGAACAGCGCGGAGCGCAAGGTCAGGGGCGCCATCGCCGGTGCCGGCCGGGCGATCGCCGACACCATCCAGGACATCGTGACCCCGGACGGGCGCGGGTCGAACTGACATCACAAGGACATCGGAAGGAGGAGAAGACCTATGCCAAGCTACGTCTACTGCTTCACGCACGCGCAGCACCCGCTGGCCCTGGACGATCTGCGCGGAGTGGGCGCCGAGGAGCCCGTGCTGCGGGCGGTGCGCCACAACGGGCTGGCCGCCGTGGTCAGCAACGCGCCTGAGGGTTTGCGGCCCAAGCGCCGCGATCTGGTCGCGCACGAGACGGTACTGGAGACCCTGTGCGCGGCCGGTCCGATCGTGCCGTTGCGGTTCGGTACGGTCGCGCCCGACGACGACGCGGTGGCTGCCGAGCTGGCCCGAGGTGCCCGCCGGTACACGGAGTTGTTGACCCGCCTCGCCGGCAACGTCGAGCGCAATGTCAAGGGCACGCACCAAGAGGACGCCCTGCTGGCCGATCTGCTCACCGGCAACCCGCAGTTGCGTGCGGCCAACCAAGCGCTTCGCACCGCAGGCGGTGGCAGCGAGTCGGACCGGATAGCGTTCGGCGAGCAGGTGTATCTCGCTGTGGAACAGCGGCGCATCCGTGACACCGCATATGTGGTCGCCGCACTGCGGCCATTCGCGGAACTGGACCGGCACGCTCCAGCAGTCGAAGGCTGTTTCATGAACGTGTCATTCCTGATTCCAACCGACGCCCAAGACGACTTCGACGCCGCGGTCGTACAACTGCTGACCGCCATGGAAGGCTACGCCGAACTACGGGCGTCCGCTGCGTTGCCACCGTACAGCTTCGTCGACTTCGCCGAGGCAAGGGTATAAGGGGGACCGGCCATGGGACTACTATCGGAGCTGCTGTTGCTGCCGCTGGCGCCGGCCCGCATCGCGCGGTGGGCGATCGACCGGTTGATCGATGTGGCGTCGCAGGAGTACCACGATCCGACAGCAGTCCGCCGGGAGCTGGCCGAACTGAATCGTCAGCTCGACGCCGGGTCGATCAGTGAAGAGGACTTCGACCGGCGCGAGGACGAACTGCTCGACCGGCTGTACGGAACTCCGATAGAGGTTCCAGCAGAAATGGGACCGTCATGACGAACCCGAATCCGTGGCTCACCAGCCAGCGCCAGACAACCAACTCGAACCTGGCCGATGTTCTGAACGGGTGCTCGACAAGGGCCTGGTGATCGCCGGTGACATCAAGGTCTGCCTACTGGACATCGAGCTGCTTACGATCAAGCTGCGGCTGCTGGTCGCCTCGGTCGACAAGGCCAAGGCGATGGGCATCGACTGGTGGGAGTACGACCCCAGCCTGTCCAGCCGCCACCACCAGCGGCAGCTCGCCGCGGAAAACGAGCAGCCCCGCGAGCAGATCAGCGCGACCGAAAGCGCCAAGGAGGTGTCCTCATGACAGCTGCACAATATGTGTACGCGATCGGCCGGGAGCTTGACCCCGCCGCCTTGGCCGCGCTGGCCGGGCTGGCCGGAATCGACGGAGCCGCGGTCGGCCAGATAGCGCATCGCCATGTGATTGCGATAGCCAGTGCGGCACCCTCCGACGAGACAGCGCTGCGTGCCAGGCTGGAACGCCTCGACGAGCTGGCCACGCTCGCCAAGGCACACGAGGCCGTCGTGGCGGCGGTCGCCGCCCTGACCGTGATCGCACCGTTGCGGCTGGCCACGATTTACCAGAACGAGCAACGGGTGCACCAGATGCTGCGCCACCGCCACGATGAATTCGACGCGCTGCTCGACCGGCTGGCGGGCATGGTCGAGGTCGGGGTCAAACTGTACCTGGACAACCTGTCACCGGATCGGGCCGCGCCAAGCAGCTCCGGCCGGGCGTACCTGCAGCAACTCAGCCAGCGCCACCAACGGCGCGACGAGGATTGGCGCAACGCGGCAGCGGCCGTCCAGCGAATCGACACCGCACTGGCCGCGCACGCCCTCGACCGCAGCCATCATCGCCCTCAACCCGCCCAGTTGTCGGGCGCCGCCGGCCACAACGTCCTCAACGCCGCCTACCTGATACCCAACCGCCGCGTCACCGAGTTCGCCGAGTTGGCCCAGCGGCTTGCCACGCAGCAGCCGAACATCCACGTAGAGGTCACCGGGCCGTGGGCACCGTACTCGTTCGCCACGCCCGACACCGGTGATAGGTCATGACACCAGCCGTCGCCGAACGCAACGTGGCACTGATCGACCTGCTCGATCGGCTCCTGGAAGGCGGCGTCGAGCTCACCGGTGACCTCACACTCGCCATCGCCGACGTCAACCTGGTGCGTATTTCACTGCGCGCACTGATCTGCCCCGTTGAGGCGAATCACGACGCGATCGACACCCGGAGACGACCATGACCAGCCAACCCGCACGAACGCTCGAACCAAGACACCGCTTCGCCATCCAACCGCAGACCATCGAACGCGACCTGGCCCGACTAGCCCTGACCATCGTGGAACTACTGCGCCAGCTGATGGAACGCCAAGCCGTCCGCCGCGTACACCGGGGCGACCTCACCGCCGACGAGGAAGAACGCATCGGTATGACGCTCATGCTGCTCGACGACCGGATGACGCACCTGCTGGAGCGCTTCGGACTTACCAAACAGGAACTCAACCTCGATCTGGGACCGCTCGGCACGCTGCTCCCACGCGACTGACATAGGCGGTTCCGCTGCGCATCGAGGTGCCCAGCTGCACCGACGACCTCGACGAAACCCGCACGGCGACAATAGCCGATACCCGCGCCTACGTAACACCCATGGGAACGGTGAGTGGACAGTTTCGCGCGGGCGGCGCTAATAGGGGCTAACCGCTATCGGACGACTCGATCTCAGAGGGGCACTGCCCGCCGCAAGATCTACTCGTTGCTGTTTATTCGGGGTGCTCACTGACACCAGCCGCCGCCCCCGGGGGCGCGATCAACTCGTCTGAGTCATACGCACTCAGGATATCTTTGGACAAGAGGCACTGGCACTTGCACCGGGTCAACCCCGACGCCGGCCGTCCTAACTGGACCCGGGCAGCCTCAACAACGCCAATTTCGACCAGAGTGTGACCAGAAGGGTATCGAGGTTTGTGGTCACGAATAGACGTCGGTACCCTTCTGGACGCTTGCAAGCCAAGCCGCCACACCGCGCGGCTCAACCCACGCATCAATCAGCTAGCGGACATCGCTAATTGGGCCGGTTCGGAACGTAGTACTGGTGGATCCTGCCGTCGCTTGCCCTCACACAGGTGAACGTGCCGGGGTAGCCCAGCTGGTTGTTACTCTGGGCATCCACGTCGCACCCGATGAAGGTGGAGTAGGTCCCCAGGTCGACCCGGGGCCACGCGGACGCGGCCGTCGCCGGTACGACCGCGCCAACAAGGCCGGCCAGGCCGGCCAGCCCGCACAGGGCCGCCGTGCGCAAGGGGTGTCGTCGCAGCGGTCGATCGGATGGGATCATTCGTTCCTCCTCCTGCTCTGGGATCAAGGGGATGGCCGCATGATCGGAACAAGCGGCCACCAGTGCGCGCCGCCACCGCCTGATCGTCCACAGTGGATCGATCGGCCAATGTCGGTTTGCCCTGGGGACGCTTTCTGACCAGGCGGCCGCCCTCCGAAGACCTGCCATGGCCGGTACGCGTCCCCTAGGTATACGTCTCGTCGGCCCACCGACCCTCGCCGCTGTTGGTGGACCTGAAGGTGGACGGTCGCGGGGCAGTGCCACGGCGTATCTGCGGACATGGGTGGAACTCCTTTACTGGTCAAGGAATTGCGGGCACGACCACATGGCCGTGCCCGCAGGGTTCTGACCCGCCGCCTGGCCAGCACGGCCCGACCGGTCAGCCGCGCGGCGACTGCGGCGGCGACTGCGGTCGGCCGCAGCCCGGTGGTGTACCAGGTCACCACGGCGGTGAGCGTGTCCAGGATGTCTTGCGGCACAGGCGCCACAGTGCCGTCCCGGTAGGCGGAAGATGGTGTCGGTGGGAAGGTCACGGTCGTACTCCTTCAAATCGTGGTCGATCCGTACTCATTGGGCGATCGTGGCAACCGGTGCCGCCGTTGACGCGTCGTAGTTCGCATGAGGATGCGGCTGGTGGGTCCGGTGACACCGGTGGTGTTGGCAGTGTTGGTGGGGTTGACGCTGTGCGGCTGTGCGGGACAGGCAGACCCGCGCGTGGCCGGGCCCGGCGAGAAAAGCCAGGAGACCCGCGAGGAGACTCAGGCCCGGCAGGCGCTGGCCCGCTGGGATACCGCGCTTGCCGCCGCCGGCGACAACGTGGCCTTCCTTCCGGTGGGCGAGCTCATAGGACAGATCGGCGACTGGGAGCCCGACGTCGGTGCCAACAACAAACTCGCGCTGACCTCCGGACAAGTGACGATCGCGCCCGACCTGCCGGCGGCACCGCCGGCCAAAGGAGTCCTCACCTGGGCCGACGGCAAGACCCGCGAACTCACCCTGATCTCGGCCGGACAGGCCCTGCGCGCCATGGTCGAAAGCCTCCACAGCGACTGCGGCGGCTGCACCCCGCTTGCGGTCACCGGCGCACGGCTGTCCACAGTGGACATTCAGACCTCCCGTGGCCAGGCCACCGTGCCGGCATGGGAATACACGCTGCGCGGTACCGCCGTGAAAATCACCTATCCCGCTGCGGAACCGGGCGCCGCGGTCACCGTGAGCCCGCCGCCGTGGGACTCGATGAACCCGCCGGCCGGCATGTCGATCGAGCGGGCCGCCGTCTCCATCGACGGGCGGCGGCTAACCGTAACCTTCACCGGCGCACCCGGCCCCCGCGACAAGCCCTGCGGCGCCGACTACACGGCCCGCGCCATCGAGTCGGCAAACGCCGTCGTGGTACTGATCGACGCGATCCGTCACGGCACCGGCGAATCCTGCACAGCGATCGGTGCCACGCGCACCGCGGAGGTCACCTTGGCTACGCCACTGGGCCAGCGTGCCGTGCTGGAAGTCCGCCAAGGCCTGCCCGTCCCGGTAACCAGGCAAAACTAATCCCCTAACCCCCCGCTAAGTCCCCCGCGGCAGCAGGTGCTGGCGGTGGGGTCGGCGAGTTTCTCGTATCGGCCGGCGCGAAGTCTTGGTGCGCCGCGCATGCGGTGCTGGCCTTGGTTCGCGGGTTGTGCGGTGTTCGCGTGGGCGCTGCGCCTGCGATTGTCCGTGGTCGAGGCGGTGTGCGGCTGGCCGGAGCGGGGAAGCGGGTTTTTTCTGTGTGACGACCAGCTGGCAGGGAGGCGCCCCGGGCGCACACCGGCCGGACGGAACTGGATGCAGATCCGGGGCCAGGTTCAGGCGTCGTCGACCCCCGCGCCGCAGACACTGACTGACACAGCCTGCAGATGTCGCAGAAGCGGGGCAGCGGCAAGCACGTCGAGTTTCTCCAGCTGCTGCCGCCTGCCTACCTGGTCCCGGATGTAGTCCTTGGTCTCAAGTCACTCTGGTCTACGAGTCGATGCAGGCCCGCCGCGATCGCCAGCCCACCGCGGCCGGCCGGGCCGCCGACGATGAGGTGGTCGACCTTCGTGGCCTCCACCAGGTGGCCTGCCTGACCCGAGATCGCGAGGCGCCCTTGACAAAGGCCAACGCCGCAGGCCCCTGCGGGAAGTCCGGGCCTGGGCCAAGAAACCTTAATTGTCAACGCTTTCCCAACCTTGTCCGGTCTGTAGGCCGCACCGCCCTCGTACCAGACGTGCTGTGCGAGTCGCTGCTTGCCGAACAGTTCATATTCGGGCGCCCACTCTATCGGGGCCAGGAACAGCGCAGACTAGGAGATCTTGCGGCGGTAGATGGCCATCGAGAAGGCGAAAGCGACCACGAGGATCCCGACGCACCAGGCCAGGGCGACCCAGATGGCGCTGCCGACCGGTTGGCTGGTGAACAGGTCACGCATCGCGTTGACGATCGGGGTCACCGGCTGGTTCTCGGCGAACCACCGCACCGGGCCAGGCATGGAGTCGGTGGGCACGAACGCCGAGCTGATGAACGGCAGGAAGATCAGCGGGTAGGAGAACGCGCCCGCGCCCCCGACGGTCTTGGCGGTGAGACCGGGGATGACGGCGACCCACGTCAACGCGAGCGTGAACAGGAGCAGGATGCCGGCCACCGCTAACCACGCCCCGAGGTTTGCCCCCGTGCGGAAACCCATGATGAGGGCGACGCCCACGACGATCACGAGCGAGGCGAAGTTGGCGACCAGCGAAGTCAGCACGTGCGCCCACAGCACGCCGGAGCGGGCGATCGGCATGGACTGGAACCGCTCGAGGATTCCGGCCTGCATATCGGTGAAAAGCCGGTACGCGGTGTAGGAGATGCCCGAGGCGATCGTGATTAGCAGGATGCCCGGTAACAGGTAGCCCACATAGGGCTCGGTGGATCCGGTGTCGATCGCGCCGCCGAACACGTAGACGAACAGCAGCATCATGGCGACCGGGGTGACCGCGGTCGTGATGATGGTGTCCATGCTGCGCGTGACGTGCTTGAGGGATCGTCGCGTCAGGACGGCGGCGTCGCCGAAGAAGTGCTTGTTCATTGCCATTCCTTACTTCTGGTCCGCGTTGGCGTCTTTGCCGTCGTCGCCGACGATGGCAAAGAAGACCTCCTCCAGGGTTGGCTGCTTCTCGACGTATTCGACCTTGGCCGGCGGGAGCAGCTTCTTGAGCTCGTCGAGGGTGCCGTTCACGATGATCCGGCCTTGGTGCAGGATCGCGATCCGATCCGCAAGCTGTTCGGCTTCGTCGAGGTACTGCGTGGTAAGCAAAACCGTCGTGCCGTTCGTGGCCAGCTCCTTCACGGTCTGCCACACCTCGATGCGCGCCTGCGGGTCCAGCCCCGTCGTGGGCTCGTCCAGGAAGATGACCGGCGGGTTGCCGATCAGGCTCATCGCGATGTCCAGCCGGCGGCGCATGCCACCTGAGTACGTCCACACCTTCCGCCCCGCCGCCTCGGTCAACCCGAAACGCTCAAGCAGGGTGTCGGCGACCGCTCCGGGGTTCTTGAGGTGCCGCAATTGGGCGATCAGCACGAGATTCTCCCGCCCGCTAAGGATCTCATCGACCGCCGCGAACTGCCCAGTCAGGCTGAAGGACTCCCGCACATTCGCCGATTGCTTGGCGACGTCGAAGCCGTTGACGCGGACCGTGCCCGCGTCGGCCTTCAGCAGCGTGGACAGGATTCGGATGACCGTGGTCTTGCCCGCACCGTTCGAGCCGAGCAGGGCGAAGATGCTGCCCGGTGCCACGTCGAAGTTCACGCCGCGCAGTACTTCCAGCGTTTTGAATGACTTCTTCAGGCCCTGCACGTGGATTGCCGGGGCTAACTGTGTCCTCATTGGACCGTCCCTTTTCCCTTTCCGGTGTCCTCTCCGGCGGCGTGCGCGATGGAGTTGATCAGCCGATTGCGCTCCCGGGCGACATATCCGCCCTTCTCGTAATTGCCGATCAACGCCTCTACGAACTCCACCGGGTCCTCGCCGACGATCTCGCGGATCGGCGTCCCGTCCGCCGCCGCCCGTTCGAACAGATCGGCGATGTCCTCGAATAGCGATTCGGCACTGTTGGCGTCCATCGGCCCGAAGTGCATCAGGTAGCGCTCGATGGCATCGACCGCCGTGCGGTAGTTGTCGGGAAGCTGTCGGACGCGCGCTTTGTATGCCCGCCAACGCTTCTTCGGGCCGATCACCTTCGAGAAGAAGCCGCCCTTTTCTGTGTCGGACATGGTCATCTGCCTCCTTCGCGGAGCTGTTCCAGTCGTTCGGCGAGGAAGCTCCAGTTCCTCCAGAACTCTTCGAGGTATTCCCGTCCCTGAGCGTTGAGGGAGTACACCTTGCGCGGCGGCCCCTTCACCGACGGGACCTGCTGCACGTCGACCAGACCGCGATGCTCGATCCTGACCAGCAACGCGTAAACGGTGCCCTCGGCGATGCCGGAAAAGCCCTGCTCCCGAAGGTACGCCGTGATCTCGTAGCCATATGCGGAACGGCCGGACAGGACCGCCAGGACGATCCCCTCCAGGATTCCTTTGAGCATCTCGGTCGCCTGCTTGCCCATGGACACCTCAGCTACTCAGTGACACTTACTACCGGTACATAGTAACGCCGACTACCGGTACTTGGCAACACTGAATAGCTGGGGCACGCGGCATCCGCATCATGCTCGGCCACGAAGCCACCGACAGCGCCGCATGTACGCTGAACGTCGATCATGCCCGGCGTGTGGCTCCAGGAAAGGGACATGGACGAACTCGATTGGCGACTCATCGACGAGCGGCCGGGATCTGCCGGCTACTTGAGCATCACTACGAGGCAGTACCTGCTGCCCAACGGAGCAAGGTCATTTTGGGACATCCTGGGCGGCGGCCAGACTGTCGCAGTCGTTGCGGTGACCGAGGCCAACGAGTTCGTTATGGTGCGGCAGTTCCGGCCAGGTCCCGGACGTGTCCTCCTGGAACTGCCTGGTGGCAAGGTCAATGACGGCGAGGACCCGCTCAAGGCAGCAGCCCGCGAGTTACGCGAGGAGACAGGGTATGTCCCTCGCCGAATCAGACTAGTCCTTCAGTAAGCGCGTTGGTGAGTTTGGTTGATATTTGCAAGGGCAAAGGCCTTATCCTGTCTGGGTTTGCGACCTCAACGCAGCCCAGCCAGGAAAGGCCTTTGTGATGAAGAAGAT